>MDTG01211222.1_pt1 | contig 70312 bp, 52 predicted proteins | sample 811421 | NCBI WGS metagenome assembly MDTG01 (sample SAMN05326645, study PRJNA326480) | marine metagenome | isolation source: seawater | place: Pacific Ocean: South East | collected 2011
CCTGAAGGGCGGCCCGGGGCCCGTTTCAAAAAAAAAAGGTAGTCGGCTGAAGTCGAAAGCGGTGCGGGGGTCTTCGGACGCAGTGGCTTCATCGCCTCCGCCGGCCCCTAGGGCGCCTTCGCCTCCTCCTCCTCCTCCTCCGCCTCCATCGCCGTCGCGGGCATCCGCTCCGGTGCGTGTCGAGTCACCGGATGGCGAGTCGACGCAACCGATCACGGCCGATGCCATCTGGCGTCAGGTGCTGGAGGAGGCAACGACGTCCAGCGCGCAGGCGACGATCGGCGGGCTCAGCCCACGCCGCTTCGCCGAAGGCGTCCTCCACCTCGCTCACGAGAACGAGGAGGATGCGAAGTTCGGAGTCTCGCCGGCCAGGATCGACGCGTTGGGGCGGCTTGTCGGCAAGGTGATCGGACGTGCGGTCTCGATCGAGTTCGATGCGGTGCAGTCCCGGCGAGAGCACGTCGGTGACGGGTCGCCGATGGAAAATCATCCCAAGGTCCGTTCGGCCCTGAAGCGTTTCGATGCGATGGTCATCGAGGTTCAGGATGCCTCCGGATCGGCAGACAAGGAGGAGTCCTGATGTTTGATGGATTGAAAGGCATGGCCTCACTGGCCGGCATGATGAAGGATCTGCCGAAGATGCAGGCGAGGATGGCCGAGGTGAAGGCTCATCTGTCCGATCTGAAGCTCGTATCCGATTCGGTGGATGGTTCGGTTCGGGTCGTCGTCAACGGAGCGATGCAGGTCGAGTCGATCGAACTCGCCGAGTCCGTGGCCGGTTCGATCGACGTCGTCCAGCTGCAGGACACGATCAGGACCACGGTCAACGATGCGCTCGAGAAGGCGCGCATGGCGGTTCAGGAAAAACTCTCGTCGGTCGCGGCCGAGATGGGCATGCCGCTCCCGCCCGGTGGACTCGGACTCTAGAAGGGGGGCCTCGTCCCATGGCGAAAGCTCGCAGTGGATATCCCGAGCCCGTTGAGCGTCTCATCGAGTCGTTCGGCCGTCTGCCCGGCATCGGTCGTCGTACCGCGACACGTCTTGCTCTTCATGTCCTGAAGGGTTCCCAGGACGAGGCGAAGGAGTTCAGTCGGGCGATCGAGGACACGAAGGAGCGTGTGGCGTGCTGTTCGGTCTGCTACCAGCTGACCGAATCCGATCCATGTCCGATCTGCGCCGACGAACGGCGGGATGCGTCCATCGTCCTGGTCGTCGAACAGCCGAGTGATCTCATGAGCATCGAGGGCACCGGAATCTATCGCGGCGTCTACCACGTCCTGACCGGACGCATCGATCCCCTGGCCGGCGTCGAACCGACCGATCTGACGATCGGACCGCTGTTCGATCGCATCGGCGATCCCACCCGCAACAGTCGGGGCGTGGCGATCGACGAAGTCATCCTCGGACTCAACCCGACGCTGGAAGGCGACAGCACGTCGCTCTTCCTGGCCGAGGAACTGGCCCGGCGTGGCGTTCGGACCTCGCGCCTCGCCCGCGGCATTCCAAGCGGTACGCAGCTGGAATACGCCAGCGCTGCGGTGCTTGCCGACGCGATCGAGGGCCGTCAGGTCCTCGGGGATGAAACCTTCGGCTGATTGGTTCGAAACCTCTTCGCACCGGGCACGGCTCGAAGTAGAATCGAGTCGGCGAACGCCCGCCCTGGAACCATCCGATGCAGTTCGAAACAAATCAGCAGATGAAGCTGGGTCAGCAGATGAAGCTGAGCCCGAGGATGATCCAGTCCATGGAGATCCTGCAGATGCCGCTGCTGGCATTGCAGGAGCGCGTCGACCAGGAACTCGAATCAAACATCGCACTGGACATCGCAGAGGGTGATGGCAGCGGCGAAGAGGCCGAGGAGCGGGTCGAGGACACGATCGATTCCCAGGAGATGGTCGTCGGCGAAGGCACCGACGGCGCCGACGATTTCCAACGGCTCGAATCGCTCGAGTCGAACTATTCGGAAGCGATGGACAACGAATATTCCTCATCGAGCTTCTCGCCCTCGAGGCAGGCCGGAGAGCGCGACTGGAAGATGGATGCGATGGCCAATCTGGAGGGGCGCGGCAAGCCGCTGGCGGATCAGCTGCAGCACCAGTGGACCTTCGCGGAGGTCGGTGACGCGATCGAGGCCGCGGGGGCTCTGATCATCCAGAACATCACGGACGAAGGTCTGCTGGGTTCCGATCTCGAGACGATTCTGGAGCAGAACCCGGAGGCGGCCAAGCAGGGCATGACGCTCGTCCACCTGGAGGAGGCGCTGCCGATCCTGCAGCGATGGCTCGAGCCTTCGGGACTGGCCGCCCGCAGCACCAAGGAATGCCTGCTCCTGCAGGTCGAGGCCTGCCAGCAGCAGAGTGACGATTCGGAGGATTGGGAGGTCGTCGGGCGACTCATCGAGGAGCACATGGACGATCTCGTCCAGAATCGTCTCCCTCGGATCGCTTCGGAGACCGGGCTGAGTCTGGATCAGGTGCGTTCGGCCATGAATCTCATGCACCGCCTGAATCTCTCACCCGGCCTCGAACTCGTCCAGGTCGATGTTCCGCCGATCATTCCCGACGTGATCGTCGAGTTCGATCAGGAGGCGGATGCCTACATCGCAGCGTTGTGCGACGGAATGCTTCCGCCGCTGCGTGTGTCGCCCCGCTACCGGGAGATGGCTCAGGATTCGGCGCTCGACAAGGAGACGCGCGGCTTCATCAGTCGAAACGTCAGCAACGCACAGTGGCTGATCGAATCGATCAACCAGCGATCGAACTCGCTGCTTCGGGTCGTCACGGTCGTTCTTTCCCGCCAGCGGGAGTTCTTCGATCTGGGGCCGCAGCATCTGAAGCCCATGCCGATGGTCGACGTCGCCGACCAGCTTGGAGTGCATGTCGCGACCGTCAGTCGGGCCGTCGCGGACAAGTGGATGCAGACTCCCAGAGGAATGATCCGGCTTCGCCGGTTCTTCTCGGGCGGCACCGAGACCGAATCCGGTCGCAACGTCAGTTGGGAAGCGGTCAAGGAGATCCTTCGTGAGATCGTCGAGAAGGAGGATCGAAAGCATCCCCTGAGCGATGAACTGCTCGCGGTGGCACTCAAGGAACGGGGGATCGACATCGCCCGGAGGACCGTCGTCAAGTACCGCCAGCAGCTTGGAATTCCGCCGGCAAGGTTGAGAAAGCAGTTCTGATCCGATCGTTCCGACCGCCGATCAGGATGCCTCCTCGATCTCCTTGGTCTTGGTCGAACACAGATTCTCGATCTTGCCCGAGATCTCCTTGGTGAGATCGTCGATGTTCGACTTGGAGGCCTTCGCATCGTCCTCGGAGAAGGAGTTGGACTTGTCCTTGGACATCGTGTCGACCTGCTTCACGGCGTCCCGGCGTTCGTTGCGGATCGAGATCTTCGATTCCTCGGAGAGCTTCTTCACCTGGTTGGCGAGTTGCTTGCGACGTTCGGCGGACGGCGGCGGCAGGTGGACCCTGATGGCATCCCCCTCGATCTGGGGATTCAGACCGAGTTCGGCCGCTTCCATCGCCTTGGCGATCGAGTTCTTGGTGGATGGATCGAACGGCTTGATCAGGATCTGCGTCGGTTCGGGGACGCTCACTCCTGCGACATCCCGCAGGTCGCACAGCGAGCCGTAGCAGTCGACCTTGAGGAACTCGACCAGGGCGGTGCTGGCTCGTCCGGTCCGGATGCCACGCAGTTCGAGTTCGAAATGCTCGATGGTCTTGTTCATCTTCGATCGGCAGTCGCGAAGGATGTTGTCGCTCATGGTCTGTTCCTCTGAAGCGTGCGTGTCGCGTCGACACGCTTGGTGGTTGATCCCGAGCCCTCCGGTGGAGGGCGTCATCCGGTCTCTGGTTCAGTTGGTCGATGCGGTTCGGGGTTTCGATGCCTGATCGGTGTTCGTCAGCAGCGTGCCGATCGGCTGGCCCTCGATCACCCGACGGATGTTGCCGTCGGACTTGAAGTCAAAGACGACCACCGGCAGTTCACGTTCCATGCACATCGACAGGGCGGTGAGGTCCATGACGCCGAGCTGGCGTTCCACGGCCTCCTGGTAGCTCAACGTGTCGTAGCGGGTCGCGTTCGGATTGGTCATCGGATCGTCGTCGTAGATGCCGTCGACCTTCGTCGCCTTGAGCAGGATGTCGACGTTGAGTTCGGTCGCGCGGAGCGAGGCGCAGGTGTCGGTCGTGAAGAACGGATTGCCCGTTCCCGCGACGAGGATGACGACGCGTCCCTTCTCGAAGTGACGCATGGCCCGTTTGCGGATGAACGGCTCGGCGATGGCGGGGACGTCGATCGCCGACATCACTCTCGCCGGATGCCCCAGTCCCTCGATGGCCTCCTTGAGGGCCATCCCGTTCATGATCGTTCCCAGCATGCCCATGTAGTCGGCGGTGGCCTGGTCGATCTCGATCCGCCGGGAGAGGTCGGCTCCGCGGATCATGTTGCCGCCACCGACGACGACGGCGATCTGGGTGCCGGATGCGGCGGCCGAGACGATTTCGCCTGCGATGGTCTTGAGTTCGCTGGCGTCGATTCCGAATCCACCGGGGCTGGAGAAGCTCTCCCCGCTGATCTTCAGAAGCACACGCTTGTAAAAGGGTTGTTTCGACATGCGGTGGCTCGTTTCCTTGCAGGGCATTGGACCCGCTGGGCGGGGTACGGTCAAGGAGGAAGAAGGACTGTCTGAAGGATTTGGCCATCCATGAACCCGTCCCCGTGTTCGAGTGGATGCGGTTCGCGAACATCGAGTGATCGAGGAATGTCGATCAGGATCTGCTCCCGGTCAAACCATCGCCCAGATCCGGTATATGCTTCGTTCAGGACCACTTGATGCAAGACAGGACCACATTCAGAGGCAGTGATCAGGCCCCGCCCGGCTCACTGGCCACTCAGGTGCAGGAACTGCGGGAGCAGCAGCGTCAGGCCCGAAAGGCTCGTCTCCGCACGCTCCTGCTCTGGGCGATCCTCATCTCCATTCTCTTCCACATTGGATTGATGGTCTGCCTGCACCTGATCGATCGCGCCCGGGCCGCTCAGGCGGTTCAGGAGTTCCAGGTCTCGATTGCGACGCTGCTTCCGGACGAGGAACTGACCGATCTTCCCGAGTCCGATCTGACGCAGCCGACCGAGGCGGCGTTGGCGAGTCTCGATCAACTGCTCGAGGAGCGCCAGCAGACGGAGCTGACGGCCGACAGCAGTGCGGCGCAACTCGAGATCACCGGAGTGGGGGCGACCCCGACGCTCGGTGGAGCCGGGTCTCGAAGCAATGTCGGCGGCCTCGGTGGTTCCGGTGCGGCGGGGTCCTTCTTCGGAATCACCACCGCGGGTCGTCGGTTCGCATACATCGTGGACATGTCGGGGTCGATGGAAGGCGATCTCATGCAGCAGGCGAAGGCGGAGCTTCGCCGTTCCATCCGTGCGCTTCCCGACTTCGCCAAGTTCTTCATCGTGTTCTACAGCGATCATCTCGAGGAGCCGCCCTCCCAGGAGGGGTGGATGCTTGCGCGGGCTCCCACGATCCGCAGCATCTCCAACTGGGTGCAGTCCGTCCATGCGGACGGAGCAACGGACCCCTTGCCGGCATTCAACCGCGTGTTCGGACTGAAGGAGCGACCGGACGTCATCTTCTTTCTGACCGACGGCGTGATTACGTCCATGACCGCTGAAAATGTGAGCGCCTTGAACAACCGCGGTCTCCGTACGGTGATCAATACGATCGCGTTCGGAAACGACTCCAGTCAGGATCTGCTGTCGCGCATCGCGATCGAATCCGGAGGGGTCTATCGTTTCGTCAAATCCCGGGGGCGTCCATGACACCTTCGGTCCTGCTGCTGCTCCTGTCGATGCTTTCCTCCGACGTGGTCGTGCTGCGAGGCGGAGATCCTTCGGTGCGTGGAAGCGTCTCCAGAGTCGACGACGACGGCGTGCGCATCGGCGTCGAAGGCGAGCCGGCGGTCGTGATCCCGTGGGATCGAATCTCCGGCGTCAACCTGTCCGAGGAGCGGATTCCCCGGCTGGAAGAACATCTCTCGCGGGGCGTCGATCTCTGGCGTGCCCGTACGCGGCTGGAACGCGGTGATTTCGCGCTTGCCGAGCCCATCTTCGAGGTCCAGTTCCCCGGGACCCTCGGTCGAACAAGCGAGACGGCTCTCGTCGTCGCCGAAGGACTGCTGCGCTGCCGGCTTCATCGGGGCGAGCTGGCGGCGGCGCTGCTTCCGGCACTGGAGGTGGCACGGCTTCGCCGGAAGGGAATCGAGACGCGAAGCTACGCCGATCTTCTTCCTCCCGCGGTGCGATCCGATTCCCCGGAGCTGATCCAGATGCTCGATGTCGAGTCGGGACTGGTTCCCTACATTCCACCGGCCTGGTTGAGTGGTCCTGATCTCGCGGCACGGCTGTCGGCCATCGAGTCATGGGATTCCGGCGGCGACGACACGCTGTCGCTGCTGGCCGAACTCTACGCCATGAGCATCAGGCAATCGATGGGGGAGTCGATCGATCCGGTCGAGTTGGCCGAACCCCGCATCGCCGATTCCTTCGGAGGCCTGCTCCTGGCCGCGATGATCAACTCGCTTCACGACGACGTCGATGTCCGTAAGTCGGCGAGATCGGTTCTCGAGACGTCGCTCTCCGGATCACCTCCGTGGGTCGAGGGCTGGATCAGGTTCCAGCTGGGGCGTTCGCTGCTGATGGAGCCGGCGATGGGCCAACAGCGCCGGGGCCTGCTCTCGCTCGCTCACCTTCCCGCTCGCTGGGGCCGATCGCAACCGTATCTCTCGGGAGTGGCCATGGCTATGATGGCCGACCAGTTCCGGGCGCACGGAAGACCGGAAGACGCGAAGCGACTTCGTTCCGACCTGCGTCGAATGCATCCTGCCCACCCGGTTCTTCGACGAGGTGTCGAAGCCCGGCTTTCATTTCCGGAGGAGGAGACTCAATGAGTACCTCGATTCCATTCGCACTGTTCTTCGGAGCAGCGGGTACCGATGTCCCCCAGACCTGGTGGGACACCATCCTCAAGGGTGGGACGGTCGGCTTCATCATCATCATTCTGAGCATCCTCGCGTTGGGACTGGTGGTGTACCACTTCATCCAGATCCGCCGCAGTGCGCTGCTCCCCGAACATCAGCTGCGGGAACTCGAGGAGCGTCTCTCGAGCGGAAACATCGACGGGGCGGCGGAGTACTGTCTCGATCCGATGCATGACTCGTTCATGACGAGAATCATGGGGGCCGGGCTTCTCAGGTACCAGCGGTCCTCGTTCGGGATCTTCGAGATCAAGAACGCGGTGGAGGAGGCCGGGGAGGACCAGACGGCCAGGCTCTATCGGGCGACGGACGGCCTCGGGGTGATCGGAACCATCGCGCCGCTGCTGGGGCTGCTCGGAACGGTCATCGGCATGGTCGGTGCGTTCGATTCGGTTTCAAGAAGCGCGGGCTCGAACTACGAGGAACTGGCTTCCAACATCAGTCTGGCCCTGGTCACGACGCTGATGGGACTGATCCTCGCGATCCCATGCGTCGCACTCTTCACCTACTTCCGCAACCGCATCGACGCCCTCGCCTCCGATGCGGCCAGAGAGGTCGAGCGGATGCTGCTGCATCTCGAGGACGCCGGTAGCCGCCAGGGCGGAACCGGTCGGTGAGATTCACAGGTCGGAAAGCACGTTCGCGATCGCTCATGGTTGAGCTCACTCCCATGATCGATGTCGTATTCCTGCTGATCGTGTTCTTCATGGTCACCTCCGAATTCGCCCGGGACGTGCGTGCGGAGCTGGAGCTCCCGAAGCTTCAGGGTGAACAGAACGACCAGACGGAGGAGGCCGGCCTCGTCATCAACATCCAGGAGGACGGTTCGATCATCCTGTCCGTCTCCGATGCACCGCTCGATCTGGAATCGCTCGAAGCCCGTCTCCTCGAGGTCTTCAGTGGCGAGCAGGCGAAGGAGGCCCGCGTCCTGGTCCGCGCCGATGCGCGGGCATCCACCACCAGGCTCAACGAGGTCGTCCGTCTGCTGCATGATGTGGGCGTCGGTGCCGCACGGATGGGAACCGAGGTTCCTTCCGGAGCTCGGCGGGGTGGTGGGCCATGAGATTCCAGCCCCGCAAGTCGCGTGCCCGGGTGGACCGGCTGACCTTGAACCTGGCCAGCATGATCGATGTAACCTTCCTGCTGTTGGTCTACTTCATCGTGAGCACCGTCATGGCCCGACCGGAAGATCAACTGACCTCGGCGATCCAGACGCGTGATGCCGATTCGGCGGGGGCCCAGATCGACTACCAGCCCCAGGTCATCGAAGTCGTTCGGCTCGACGGCCGGCCCACCTACGTGCTCGGTGACCGCATGCTCGACGATCTGGGCTCGTTGACCGAAGTGATCAGGGGGCTGCCGAAGGAGATCGGTGTCTTCGTCCGGGTGTCGCCGGGCATTCCCGTCGAGTTCGCTCTGGCCGCGGTTCAGGCCTGTCGCGACGCCGGCTTCCAGCAGGTGACCTATGTGCCGGAGGAGTAGGCACATCCTGGCGATGATGCTGTGCGCAGTGGCGTCGTTCTGCACGACGGTCCGAGGAGACGACGTCGCTTCATTCCTCGAGACCCGGGACTTCGATCGCCTGCTTGCGATCCACCTCGAACAGGAGATGGAGGGGTTGTCCGGAGAGGCTCGAGCCGACGCGGCCCAGCGTCTGGCCAGGCTCTATGCGAGTCTGCTCATGCAGGCGGTCGATCGTGGTGACCGTGCCTACCTGGAGACGCGCGGGCTGCAACTGCTCAAGGGAATCCCCTCCGGCGAAGCGGATGATCTCCGCGTCGAACTCATCAACGGCCGCTATCTCGTCGCGGAGGATGTCGCGGAGCGTCATCGACTGCGGCTGGACGATCTCGGCGAGACGCAGCAGGCGATCGAGACGCTCGACGACCTGATCGAGCAGCTGGAGCGCATCCGTCTTCGAACCGAACGTGATCTGAAGGGCACATCGAGATCGATCGAGCGGGGGACGCCGTTCCGTTCGACCTCGCGTCGGGAGCGGCTCGCCAAGCAGGAGCAGCTGCTTCGGAGAACCAGGTATCTGCTGGGATGGGCGACCTACTACCGGGCATGGCTGTCCGGTGACGCGATGATGGCGGAGCAGGCCCAGGCCATCTTCGCGGAACTGCTGGAACTGCAGCCCGGTGACATCAAGCCGGAGTTCGTCTCGCGGGATCTTCGCAGTGAAGACGTCATCGCGTGGTCGATCCTCGGCATGGCGGCGAGTCGAGGGATCACCCACAGTTCGGTGAGCACCATGCAGTGGTTCGATCTGCTGGAGGAGGCGAACGTACCGGAGACGATCCGGACCATGCTGCCGGCCTGGCGACTCGCCGTGCTGCTCGACAACGGCGACTACACCGGATCGTCCGCATCCGTCTCGCAGATCATCGATCGCCTCGAGCGATCAGGAACGCTGGTGCCCACGACGTGGTGGCGACTGATCGCGGTCCATGCGCTGGAAGCCGATGACGATTTCGCGATGGAACTCGCCGATCGGGCCATCGCGGAGTTGGCGGCGCGGAACGCGTTGAATCATCTCTACGATCTCGTCGAGCGATACGGCGAGATCCTGTCGGATCGGGATGGATTCGCCCTGGCGTACGCACGCGGGGTCCTGCTCTTCCAGGAGGCGAAGTCGAGGTCCGATGCGGACGGCCTGCCGCAGACCGAAGCCGCCCGCGTCGCCTATCAGGATGCCCAGAGGCAGCTGACCCTGGCCCTGCAGCAGTCCGATCGGGAGCGATGGGGAAGCGCCCAGGTCGCATGCAGTTCGCTCCTTGCGTGGTCGCTCTATCTCCAGGGACATCACGCGGACGCGCGGGACCAGTTCCTCCAGTTGCTCGATCGCGAGGAGGATCGCGACCGATACGAGGAATCGCTCTGGATGGCCATCGTCAGTCAGGATCATCTCGTTCGGCTCACCGACCGCCCGGAGGCCGTTCAGGAACTCGAGGGACTCGTCGACCGCTATCTCGAGACGTTTCCAGATGGTGCCCGTTCCGGTGAACTGACCGTACGGCGATCGGCCAGATCGGAAGCGAGTCTCGAGGCGGTGGAGCGATTGCTGGCCGTGACCGAGGACGATCCCGTCTGGATCCAGGCGCAGCAGGGGGCGTCGCGGATGCTCTACCGGCTCTTCAGTCGGGAGAAGGGATCGCAGCGCATCGAAAGCGGCAGCCGCTACCTGACGATATCCGTTCCGCTCCTGATGCTGGACGTCGAGCGTGCTCCGGACGACCAGGCCGCGGCGGGACGTGCCCTGGCGCGGAGTCGGCGCATTCTCGAAGTGGCACTCGACGATGATCTCCAGCGTCTCGTCGCCGCCGATTCGGTGCTGTCGACGATGCAGGTCATGGATTCATTTCCGATCGAGCCGCCCGACGGCTACATGGAGGAGATCGCCTATCGTGCGGTGCAGCTGAATCTGTCGAGGAAATCCATCGACGCAGCGACGCAGCTCGTCGCATCGCTGATCGAATCGGATCCCGGCGGACTGTGGACCCGGCTTGCCGTCAGGGCGATCTTCCGCGCGACTCGTGATCGCTGGATCGAATCCGGTCCGGATGCCGATCGTCGTGCCGATGCGGCAAGGTTGATCTACTACGGCAATCTCCTTCTGCAGGAAGCGGCATCGATTCCGGAAGCCCTCGAGGCACCGGGAATGGTCGCGGTCGCATCGATCGTCGCGAAGGCCGGACTCGAGTCCTGGTTGTCCAGTCGCGACGACCAGATGGCCGTTGATTCCTGGCGACTCTACGGCGAGCTGCTGGCGGCCCATCCCCGCAATCAGGAGTTTCTTCGTGGCCGAGGTCTGTTGTCTCCATCGCAAGGCGACCTCGATGAGGCGATGCGCTGCTGGCGCATCCTCATGGTGGGAACGTCATCCGGCTCGGTGCCGTGGTTCGAAGCGCGGACGAATCTGATCGAACTGCTCTCGGAGGCGGACCCGGCTCGTGCCGACGACGTCCTTCGTCAGCATCGCGTGCTCTTTCCCGACTGGGGGCCGGAACCGTGGGGTGAGCGTCTTCGCGACGTTTCAAAGAGGCTTTCCGAATCGCCGGATCGGGAGGCTCCATGAGCGGTGTCGATCCAATGATGCGTTTCATCGGTGTCGCCTCCGACGCCGATCCGTTCGTCCTGCTCGGTCTCGATCCGGATCGTCTCAGCGGGCCTGCGGTCGATGCCGCCCTGGTCTCCAGATTGGCCCGGATCTACGGCCACCCGGATGGTCGATCAGACATGGCCGAGGATGTCCGCACCAGACTTCGCGATGCTGCGGCCGAGTTGAAGGATCCGCAGCGGGTGGCGGAACTCGCTTCCCGGATCCATGTCGCCCCGGCCGTCGAAGCCAAGCCGGAACTGCGTCCCGCTGCTCCGTCGAGGTCTGCAGCGAAGCGGGCCGAACTGACGCCGTTGCAGATCCAGTTGATGCAGGTGCTCGCGTCCTGTGGGGGATGGAACGCGATGTCGAGAGCGCGTCTGGCCTCGATTGGAGCGATGCATGGACTGTCGCCCGCTGAGATGGTCGAACAGCTGCAGTCCCTGACCGATATTGCCCGAGACGGTTTCGTTTCGCTTCCGTCCATCCGCTCCGGACCATCCGGTGCCGCTTCCGCGAGAGCGCTCGAACCCGGGTTCGTGGAACGAGTGGTCGATCAGTACGCCCCCGAGCTCCGTTCGTCCGACCGGAAATCGCTGGTGAAGCTGTGCCTTCTGTTCGGTGGACTGGGATTGCTCGCATTGCTGCTCATGCTTCGTGTGCTCATCTCGGGGATCAATCCCGATGCCGCTGCCACGGGAACGTCTGCCGGCCGGCTCGATGCGAATGCAGCAGGAGTCGCTGCATCGGACGCACCGGGCGGCCTCGCAGGTGACGATGTCCCGCTCGCGACCTTCACGACCTCGCTGGTTCTGCCTCTGAAGCCGCTCGCCAGGGAGATTCTCGATGAGGTCGACGCCAGTTCGAACGCGATCCGTTCGCTCGACGCACTGGCTCGACATGCGATCGGAATCGACGAGATGGACGAACGTCTCGAGCTCGAGTGGAACGCCGCCATCGAGGTCGGATCCACCGGCTGGTTCGCAGCGGACCCGGCGACCGCACGGTCCATGCGCAAGGCCGTGACCGGTGTGCTTCAGGTGGCCGGATCGAATCCACGCCTGGTCGGTCCGTTGTTGATCGCGATCTCGCCCGCTGCTCCCGGCTCGACGGCGGATCCGCTCGACATCCCTCGTGGTGCATGGCGATGTGGAATGATCGGATCCCTGGTCGGAGCCGACGCGATGTCTCCCGTCGTCCGTTCGATCGCCACGGAGCACGTCAGGGACGCCCTTGGAAGGCAGGCCGTCCTCGGGACCTTCCAGTCCGGGGCGGTCGACTGGTTGTCGGCATCGATTCCCGGACTCGTCGAGGGGCTCGATGTCAGAACCTCGGCCCGGCGATCGTGGAAACTCTGGTTTCGCTGCCTCAATGCCGTGAGCGAAGGCAAGCAGCGTGATGCAGTTCTTCTGGAAGCGGCGGAGCTCCTTCTTCGTACGCAGTCCGATCTGTCCCGGCCGGAACTGCCTCAAATGGTTCTCGGAAGACTGCTTGTCGAGATGGACTGGGGTGGATCGCCGCTCGTGCGTGATCGAGTGCTCGGCTGGTTCGCGGAACCGGACATCGGCTCCACGGATCTCTGGGTGCTCACCAGCACGCTCGTCACCATCGAGCAGGCCTCCTGGTACGGACGGAACATGGTGGTTCCCTCCGACGCGGACATGCCGCTTCGGCGGAGGATACGGACCCGGGTCGCTTCGAAGTGGCCGACGCAATCAACCTCGATGATGCTCGCCGGCCGCGGTGTCCCCGAGGGGTTCGATCCGAAGCTTGCCGACACATGGCTCCTTCTTCTTGAATCCGTACGCAGCATCGATCGCGGCCGCGGATCGCTTCCGATGCTGCACCGTCTGGTGATGGAGCGACTGCTGGTCGAAGCCGCCGATGAACTGGTGAACGGCCAGGGCGTCGACACCCTGTCGATCCTGAACCGCCTCGAGCAGATGATCGAGGATCTCGATCGGATCGAAGGCCGCAGTGCGGCTTCGGCCAATCGTGGTTCTCCGCTGGCCGGAAGGATCGACGGACAATGGGCAAGGCTGTACGAGATTCGGGGTCGGAGTCGTGCGGACAAGATCGACATGTTCCGGGAACTGGAACTGCAGAGCGGCGATGATCTCGGGCCCATTGACGCCGATCTGCTCGCGTCCGAAGCGATGTCGTCAAGTCTCGGAGTTCGCGAGGCGGCGCAGTATCTCATCGAAACGAGGTTCAGCCTCGGTCCGAACGTCGCCCAGGCGCTCGTCGACAACATTCCCGAGGCCTCGAAGACGGCCGATGTGACGGGATTGATAGAATCCGTGTCGGGGGAGGAACTTCCCCGTCCGACCTCGGCCAACTGGCCGATCGAGGCGCGGCTTGCCCTCGTGAACCACGCCATGGCCCTGCGGCTGGACGAGTCGGGCGAGATCGACGCCTATTCGGATTCCCTGTCGCGTTCGCTTCGAAGGCAGTCCCAGCGTCTGGGGCGTTCGGTCCGCGAGGAGGCGACGCCGGAGGAATCGGCTCGTGCCCTGGTCGCGGCATGGGAGGACCGGCTCGAGGCGGTCCGTGATTCGAGCGAGTGGGCATGGGCCGGGGCATGGCGGGATCGAAGGACGGCACGCCACCTTCTTGCCAGCGATTCGCTGCAGGCCTATCTCATCGAGCAGATCGCTCTCGAGGAACTCCTGGCCCACTGGTTCGCCAGGCTCCAGCCGGATTCGGCGAGCCTGATCGACGAGTTGCAGTCCGAACTGATCATCAGACGTGATCGGGCGGTGCACGTGCTCGAGCAGATGCTGGTGACGGAAGCGGCCGTGGTCGAGCTCTGGAGCATGCGAATACGACATCTCATCGAGATGCTGGAGCAGATCGACGGCGGAGGTGGTGCATGAAGTCCATCGTTCAGGTGATTCTGATACTGCTGCTGGCCGGAGGCGGAGCCGGCTTCGTCGACACGGCCGATCGGTGGGGCCTGGACAGGCTCGTCCCGACCGACCCGTCGGGCTACTTCCTGCTGGCCGAGGAGGTCGCAGATGTCGCCGACAATCCGCAGGAGCGGCGTCTGGCCGTACGCCTCTACGCATTGGCGGCCACGCTCGATCCCGATCAGTGGGGGACCAGCGGGTTGCTGGGAATCATCGATCTTCTGGAAGACGAGTCGACGATCCGTTCGCTGCGTTCGATGATCGAAATGCGTCAACTTCACACCGGGGGGTTGCTGCCCTCATCGCGTGTCGTGCTCGGTGAAACCGATCGGGCGACGGTCGCCGCCTTCGATGTGCTGTCGTACGCGCGTGCGGGAGACATGGTCCAGGCTCGTCGCCGTCTCAGGAACATCACCGGGGTCAGGGAGCGGCTGCTCTCCTTCCAGGACGAGATTCCCGGTGGAATGCAGCATCTGGTCGATCGAATCGATTCGTCCTCGGACAACGGGCTTCGTCAGCGGCTGACCGAGCCTGAAGTGGTGGCCCAGCTCCAGGTGCAGCTGCGTCTGCTCGGGGGAAGCGATGACTCGTGGTCGGCGACGCTCATGGCATGGCGCGGCCGACCGATGCAGAGTCTCGAATCGCATGATCTGGGTTCGTTGCTGGGATTGGATCTCGAACGACGGATCTGGATCAACGATCGGTGGCAGCCTGTTCCCGATGACGGGACGTCGGCGGGCGATGTCGTCGATCAGTGATTGTCGAGGATCCAGCGGAGCTTCTGCTTGGCGAGTTGCCCGATGTCGGTCAGCATGCTCGTGGTGGAGATGCTCCAGACCGCCCAGGACGTGTGGAAGGGATCGGCTGCGAGTTCGAATCCATCCTTGATCATCCGCTTCATCCGCTTCGTGGGAACGGAGACGTGGAACTCCTGATCCATCGGCATCGCGACCTGCAGATCCTCGGGCGACGGGATGATGATGCCCAGAGGCGTGTCGTCGTCGTGGTCGGTCAGCGAGAATGTGATCGCCCAGTGCCAGCATTCGCCGTACCAGGAGAAGTCCTCCTCGATCTCCTCGAGGTCGAGGAACATCGACCGGGCCTGATCGAACAACGCCTGAGTCGGCTGTTCGATGTCGCTTCGAAGCGACTCGACGGTCGGGGTGGAGAACTCATCGGTCCAGTTTGAACGTGTGAAATTCGACATCATCCGTCTCTCGTTGCTGGGGTGGCGAAACAACCAGTGTATCAGGAACATGCTTGGCAGAAGGGGGATGAGGCGTCGTTCTCGATGGCGGCCCGTGTCGTCTGCTGGGATTGGTAGAATGGCCCCGTACAGCGTCCACAGCCTTGCAGGTGCCCACCATGACCACTCCCTCCGAACTTCCCGATGGAATCCAGCCTCCGGACCTCTCGACGGCATCGATTCTGATCGTCGACGACAATCTCCAGAATCTGGAGCTGATGCAGGCGTATCTGGAGGATCTCGGGTGTGGAATCCTCACGGCGGCGGACGGCCTGGAAGCCATCCAGGCCATCGATCGATCCACTCCGGATCTGGTCCTGCTCGATGTGATGATGCCCCGCATGTCGGGATTCGAGGTCTGTCAGAAGATCAAGGCCCAGCCGAGCACGAGTGAGATCGTGGTCATCATGGTGACGGCGTTGAACGAGGTGGGCGACTTCGAGCGTGCCGTCGAATGCGGGACGGACGACTACATCGCCAAGCCCGTCAACAAGCTCGAGCTGCTCACGAAGGTCCGTTCACTGCTGGAGCACCGCCTGTTGATGCGGACCTACGATCAACTCGGGCTCAAGGAGCATGTGCCGAAGCCCGATTTCAGGATGCTCACCGACGAGGGTGACACCATCCTGCCGCCGCCCGAGGACGAGGACTTCGACGGCGACGCTCCCCGCGCTCCCAGGTTCTGATACATCTTCGCCCGAAAAAACGACACGCCCGGTGTCCCACCAGGACCACGAGGGCCATGTCACCGGGCATGTCTTGAATCGGATTGTTCGCTGCTCAGGCCGCAGGTCTGCGGCAGACGATGGCGGTCGTCTCGTGCGTTCGCAGCCAGCTGGTGCCACGAGGCTCGATCGTGACCTGCAGATGGTCCAGGTAGAGCCTGAGGGCCGGTTCGTCGAAGGTGTCGAGCCACCCGAGATCGGCAGTGGGGTTCAGTTCGGTGATTCCATTCATCAGTTGCTGCTTGCTCAACATGTATGACCCTTCCATGCATTGGTGTTGACGGATGATGATGTCGTCATGGAGCCCCGGCTCCGTCCAACTGATAATTGCCCGGACCTTGGCGATTTCGTCAGGATCGTCGGTTCGAACACGAGGGGCCGGGGTGGGATCGGGCCGCACCCACAGCATCTTGGGGCATCGAAAAAAAACGATCTTCCCGAGGGCGATCGCTCGTGGACTATCGGACGTCCGTTCTCAGTGTCCCGATCCCTGTCGCAGGAGATGGACACTTCCTCCCGGAAGTGAGCCGAACGACTCCGTGGTGCCGTCCGGCCACCGGATCCGCACCTTGTTCAGACTCGAACCGGCTCCGAGGCCGAGATGGATTCGAGGGTCGTTTGCGGCCAGATAGCTGTATCCGGTGAGAACCGGTCGGGTCAGGGTCCGGCCGGGGATCTCCGCGGAAATGACGGCGCCGATCGCATCGTCGCCGTGGGGGCCCATGGCCCTGATCCCAATCCAGTTGCCGCGATCCTCCATGGTGTTGTGGAGCATCGTGATCGGAGCGTCGCGGTTGACGATGATGACGTCCATCCCGCCGTCGTTGTCGAGATCTCCGAAGGCGGCGGCCCTGGATGTTCTGGAGATCGCCGAGGTCACGCCCCCGCGGGGCCGGACTTCGGTGAAGGTTCCATCGGCGTCTCCGCGAAGCAGGAGATTCTCCTGGGCATAGGGGTCGTCTCCATCGAAGGTTGCGGGGCGCAGGACCCGGCCGTTGGCCTCGTAGAGATCGAGGTGGCCGTCGTTGTCGAAATCGATCCAGCCGATTCCGAATCGAGTGAACGGCCTGGTGGTCGTCTTGAGCTCGGACGCCGAGGTGATGTCGATGAAGTGGTCGCCCTCGTTGCGAAACAGGGAATCGGATTCGCCGGCGAGATTGCAGACGAGAAGATCCATGTCGCCGTCGTCGTCGATGTCGTTCGCAGTGACGCCCATGCCCGCCTTGGCGCGTCCTTCGTCGTCCAGTGCGCATCCGGAGAGCAGTCCGATGTCGTGGAACGTTCCATTCCCGTTGTTGCTCCACAGCAGATCGCGGTTCCCGTCGTTGGCGACGAAGATGTCCATGCTGCCATCGTCGTTGAAGTCCGCGCAGATGACGCCCAGCCCGTTGCCCATGCTGGCGTCGATGCCGGACTTCTTCGTCGCGTCCGCGAACCGTCCGTCACCGAGATTCTCGTACAGCACGTCCCTGGCCGGCGCATCGTAGTTGCGAGGAGAGCAGTAGTCGCGTCCGGTGGACATCAGCGAGCAGTCGAGTTCCGTTTCGTGCGACCACCCGATGTAGTTCGTGACATACAGGTCGAGATCGCCGTCGTGATCGAAGTCCGCGAACGCGCAGCTCGTCCCCCAGCCGGGATGATTCGTGCCGGATGAGATCGAGGCGTCCGTGAACACGCCGTTTCCCTCGTTGCGGAGCATGGTGTTGGGGCCGACGTTGGTGATGTAGATGTCGGTGTCCCCGTCGCCGTCGTAGTCTCCGGTGGCGACTCCCTGTCCGTACCCCGAGTCGCCTGTTCCGCTTGATTCGGTGATGTCCGTGAAGACCAGTCCACCTTCGTTGCGGTACAGACGATTCACATGTCCGTTCTCTTCGGAGGCGTTCAGCGACGGCACCAGGTCGCCCCCCTGAACCAGGTAGACGTCGAGATCGCCGTCGTCGTCCATGTCCAGCAGGGCCACGCCGCCGCCGATGATTTCAGGAAGCAGGTAGTCCCCGCTCTGTCCGCTGTTCCAGACGAAGTCGATGCCGCTGTCCTTCGTCACGTCCGTGAACCACGGAGCGGCTGCGGTTTCGGTGGGAGCGGCCGGAGGTGCCGACTCAGGCGGAGCCGCCCGGTCGCAGCCGACCAGCAGCAGCATGCAGCCCGTCGAAATCAGGAGCCGCGTACTCATGGTCCGGATGCCCGGTTCGACGCCGTGCCCAGCCGTTTGTCGATGGCATCGGCGATCGACTTGAGATGCGGGGAGTCCGGGGCGCAGGCGAGCCCCATGAGCAGTGACTCACGGGCTTCATCGACCTTGTTAAGGAGCAGCTGCACATCGGCCAGGCCGGCCCAGCTCCTGCCGTCGTTTCGATTCAGAAGCAGCACGAGGCGATACTGCCTGGTGGCATCATCGAAGCGACCTATCCGGGTGAGGGCGTGGGCGTACTGGTGTCGCGACGGCACGTCCTGCACGCCCAGTGCGAAGGCACGGCCCAGCGATTCCACGGCGGCATGCGGATCGTTCTCGAGGATCAGCATGAGGCCCAGTTGCAGATGGGCTCGGGCGAGATTCGGATTGATGGCGATGGCCCGCCCGGCGTGTGCTCTGGCCTTGGCGATCTCGTCGCCAGCGTGGTATCGATACGAAAGGCCGAGATGGGTGGGGGCGTAGTGTTCGTCCACGCGCAGGGCCCGCTTCAGCGTCCGAAGCGATGCCTTGTGGTTTCCCATTGCGTTCTGGATATGACTGAGTCGATTGAGCAGCACCATGTGGTCCGGCTCGTCCTTGAGGGCGGCTCGGGTGGCGTTCATCGACTCCAGCAGTTCGGCGGAGTCGATCAGTCTGTCGATCCGGTTGATGCGGGCCTGCGTGCTTTCGCCCCGGTCCAGGATCTCCAGTTCCCAGGGGTCCTCGAAATCAGGAGCCACTCCCTGCACATTGGCCAGCAGCAGGGCTGCGTCGTCGACCCGACCGAGCCTGCGATAGGCCTGGCCGAGGAGGAAGTCCAGGTAGGGGCTGTTCGCGTACCCGCGAACGGTCTCGATGTGTTCGGCGGCCAGCGCCGGCCGTCCGGTCGCCAGTGCGGTTCTGGAGAGGCCGACGATCGCCGCGGCATTTCGTGGTTCGATTCGAAGGGTCCGCTCGAAGGCCCGCTTCGCTTCGTCGAATTGTCCCAGATCGAGCAGAAGGTATCCGTGGCGCCACGTTGCGGGTGCGTACTCCGGGGCCATGTCGATGACGGTGCCGATCGCATCGATCGCTTCGTTGATGCGCCCGTTCGATTCAAGAAGCAGCGACAATCCGTACCACGCGCGCGGAGCGTCGTGATCCAGGGCGATCGCCTGTCGGTAGGTGACGGCCGCCTGGCGAGGGAGTTCGTTTCCGTGATACAGCTGGGCAAGTTCCAGTCGTGCGGAATGATCCCCGGGGGTGTCGTTCACCGCATCGATGGCGACCTCGATCACGGTCAGAATGCGAGGATGCAGTCGACCTGCGTCGACGTCCGGTTCAGGTGGAGGCTGAAGAGTTAATGTGGATTCGGTGGTGGGTGAATCGCATCCCGTCCAACCCATTCCCATTGCCATGCAGAGGCAGGTCGTGATGACCAGCGTCAATCGCATCTGGATCCGATCATACAGGTCGCAGCCGCTTGTTGTGACTAGAATGTCCCACATGCCTGATCTGTACTACGCAGCGGCCTGCCAGACCGACTTTCCAGCCCCTCAGGGGCGTTCGGAAATCGCCTCCAGAACACGTTCGATGATTCTCATGGCCGAGCAGGCTCTGTCGGCATACGAGCCGAATCACGACATCAGACTGTTTGTCTTTCCAGAGTTCGCACATGCTGCGCCGATCCACTCGACGGTCGAGAAGCTGCAGGAGCAGCTCGCCGTCGAACTCCCCAATGAACATACGGATGCCTACGCCGACTTCTGCGCCCGGAATGGATGCTGGATCCAGACGGGCACGTTTCTCGAGCGTGCGAAGGAATACGGTCCCGACGTCGTGTTCAACACGACGGCGTTGATCGGTCCCGACGGGATCGAGTTCCTGTACCGCAAGGTCAACCCGTGGATACCGTGGGAGGTCCATGCGTCGCCGCACGATCTTCGACCCGACGCGGATCACTTTCCGGTCGCGGACACCGAGATCGGTCGGATCGGAGCGGCGATCTGCTACGACTGGCTCTTTCCCGAGGCGATACGCCAACTCGCCATGAACGGAGCCGAGATCATCAATCGTGTTTCGGCGTACATGGATCCATGGGGGAGCCAGCCGCCGATGGACTGGTGGACCCTGATCAACCGCACCCGTGCGATCGAGAACACCGCCTACGTCGTCGCCAGCAACCAGGGCGCAGCTCGCAGCAACTTTCCGCCGTTCAGCTGGCCGGGTTCGAGCATGGTCGTCGACTACGACGGCCGCATCCTGGCTCAGGCCGACGCCGGTCCCGGTGAACGGGTCGTCGTTGCACCGATCTCACTTGATCAGTTGAGGGCGGAGCGGAAGCGGCGGTTGGGGCATGACATGCGTTCCCATCTGAGGACGGAGGCCTATGGATATCTCGACGAACCAATGCTGTCGCCGGCATCCGGACATCCGATCACCTCGGAATCCCTTCGAGATCGCATCAAGGCTGCCCGGGATTCGGAGCGTTCCGATGCGAACTGAACTCCCTTTGCTCTGGCTCGTCCTGCTCGCGCTGCTTTCCGGCTGTGGAGACGGGGCGGATCGGGCCACCGGTCCGCTCGATGCCGAGGACGTCGCACGCAACAACCGTGGCGTGGCGATGATGGGCCGGTACGAATACGGCCCGGCCTTCGAGCTCTTCTCGGAGGTGTCGGATCGAAATCCCGGGGAACCGGATCTTGCGGTCAATCGTGAAATCGCCAGGTTGAATCGTCAGGAGGCCGGGGACGAGGTGATCGCTCTTGAGAATCTGGAGTCGATCATCGATCGGCATCCCGATCATCTTCGCGCGATGTACACCTCGGGCATCCTCCGGTTCTATCTGGAGGACCCCCGGTCTGCGAAGGAGCGATTCGAGGCTGTTCTCGAAGTCGATCCGACGGACGCGTTCTCCCACTACTACGCAGGCCAGTGCTCCGCGATCGAAGGAGACGACGATGCCGCGCTCGAACGATACGGACGAGCCATGGAACTCGATCCGTATCTGAGAAGCGCCGCCTACGGTGCGAGTCAGGTGTTGCGGCGGCGGGGGGCGATCGACGAATCGGCGGAGCTGCTGGAGTTGTTCACTCGACTCGAGTCGAATCCGAGAGCACATCTCGCCGAGATCAAGTACACGAGGATGGGACCGAAGGCCATGGCGGTCGTGGTGGGTGAACCGTCGCGGATTCCGAATCAACGTCCCGAAGGAGTGGTGTTCGACCCGCCCGTGGGCATTCCGCTTCCGATGAAATCGTTGCAGGAGGGGTCGATCACGGGTTGCGACGTGGATGCCGACGGGGACGTCGACGTCATGCTCAGCGGTGGACGTGACGGGAGCGTGTTTCTCCGCAACGAGGCGGGCAAGCTCGTCGTGGAGCCGGAGCATCCTCTTGCCGCCGTCGATGCCGTGCTCGCGGTGCTGTGGGGTGACGTCGATGACGATGGGCGTGTGGACGCCTTTCTCTGTCGTGACGGCGTGAACCAGCTCTGGCTTCAGCTCGAGGTCGGAACATGGCGGTTGCATGACATCCAAGGTGATGGTGAAGCCGCCCTGAGGACGGTCGATGGCGCGATGTTCGACGCCGACCATGACGGTGACCTCGACGTGTTCTGCGTCAACTCGAACGGTTTCAACTCGCTGCTGAACAACAATCGCGACGGAAGCTTCCGGGACATCGCGTCCGAGACCGGACTGCTCGGGAGTTCTTCGGCTTCGAGGCAGGTGCTGGTCGCGGATCTGGATCGGGATCGGGACGTCGACATCCTGGTATTCAACGAGACGGCGCCGCACGACGTCTACGTGAACGATCGTCTGTGGGCATGGCGTGCCGGCGGCAGTGCGTTCGCCGGACTCGTCCAGGCGGAGGTGTCGGCTGCGGTCGCAGGTGACATCGATGCCGACGGAATGCTCTCCATCTGCACCTCGTCGAGCGACGGAATCGTCTGGTGGTCGCCGGACCGATCGGGACGATGGAATCCGGAGCGGGCTTCCATCGAGACCAAATGGATTGCTCCGGAGCGACTTGCCCTGACCGACATGACCGGAAACGGCCGGCTGGATCTCGTCGCATCGGGTTCTTCGGGCTGGTTCCTCGCAGGCAGCGGAGTCGATGGGGTGGTCGAGATGAAGGCCGATGCCTCCGGTCCCATGTCCGCGCCGCTCGTTCTGGATCCACGGCGGGGTCCGTCCTTCGCCGTGGCGCGGGGGGAACGGCTCGTCGTCTATCCGCCCGGCCCGGGACGGTTCGACTTCGCATCCCTTCGCTTCACGGGCCGTACCGACACCGGCGCGTCGATGCGTTCGAATCCTTCAGGCATCGGGACCCGGGTGGCCGCCCGCGTCGGAAGTCGTTGGACGGTCGCCGGCACGCTTCGGATGGATTCCGGTCCGGGGCAGAGTCTGCAGCCGTTGACCATCGGCCTCGGTGGTGCGTCCACTCTGGATTTCATCGCGGTGGACTGGTCCGACGGCGTGTTCCAGACGGAACTGGATCTGTCATCGAATCGGGTCCATGACATCGTCGAGACGCAGCGGCAGTTGTCGAGTTGTCCGGTCATCTTCGCGTGGGATGGCCGCGAGTTCCGGTTCGTCACCGACTGTCTGGGCGTCGCGGGCATCGGCTTCGCGCTCGGCAGGGATACGGTCTCGGTGCCGAGGCCGTGGGAGCGGATTCTGCTTCCCGAGGGCGTGCTCGCCCCACGGGCGGAGCGATACGAGTTGATTCTTGCCGAACCCATGGAGGAGCTCTGCTATCTCGATGCGGCGTCGCTCGAGACGTGGGATCTGCCTCCCGGATGGTCGATGGCCATCGACGATCGCATGGCGACCGGCCGGCCCGATCCGACCGGTGACGCGTTCTTCTACCGCGAAGCGATGGTCCCGCAGCGGGCCGTCCGGACCGATGTCGATGTGACGGCCGACCTCGGCGAGTCCGACCTCGTGCCGGCGGACCCGGGTCCACTCGACAGGAGATTTCTGGGGCGACTGGCCGAGCCGATGGATCTGCTTCTGGAGTTCCCCCGACCGATCGATTCGAAGTCCGGGCGCCCGTTTCTTCTGGTTGATGGCTGGGTCGAATATCCGTACTCGCAGACCATGTTCGCCGCGTGGCAGGCATCCGCTTCATACGATCCTCCCACGCTGCTTGCCGAAGACGCGCATGGAGAGTGGATTCCGCTGCTGCCTTCGTTCGGCTATCCGGCGGGAATGCCCCGTCAGATGGTCGTTCCGATGGATGGCCTTCCCGCAGGGTGCCGGCGTCTGCGTCTGGTCACGAATCTTCAGATCTACTGGGATCGAATTCAGGTCGCATGGTCACAGGCGTGTCCCTCGGCCATTCGATCGATTCGGCCGTTCGCCTCGGCGAACGTCTGGGCGCCGGGCTATCCCCGGCGTTCGACCGGTGACTTGTTCCAGCCGGGCTACGACTGGAGCGATCGAATCCCCCTTGCGGACATGCGTGCCCAGCGGGGACTCTACACGGCCTTCGGCTCGGCCGGCCCGCTGGTCGATGCGGTGGATGGAAACCTGGCCGTGTTCGGCACCGGCGAAGCCATCGATCTGTCCTGGCACATCGAGCCGGGAGCACCACGTGACGGATGGACCCGCAGGCACGTGCTCGATGTCCGAGGCTGGTGCAAGGACATGGACCTCGCCACTCGAGAAGGCGATCGGGTCGATCCGCTCCCCGGGGTCGAGTCGGACAAGACCTCCCCGGCATTGCAGGGAATCTTCAACAACCGATACCGTTCAGGCTTCTGATTCATCACGTTCGCCGGTCGGATCGACAGGAATCTCGTTTTTTCCTGTTGTCCTGCAAATGCGGGAAGTCGATGATGGTGCTGGCCGGGGCGCGGCGGGGCGACCTCGTCTCATTCCTCCATGGAGAACGAGTTCGTGAGCGGACCGGAGGCATCAACAACGACGACTCCGGCGGGCCGGCGTCGCTACGTTCCGGTCATCGGGCCGGTGCTTCGACGTCTGCTTGCGGTGATCTTCGCCATGTTCGCGCTGCTCGTCGTGAACTCCGTCTATCTGGTGAGCATCAGGATCCTGGGGATCTCGACCGGGGAGTCCCATGAGAACTGGTTCTATCTGAACATGTTCATCGCCCACCTCGTGCTGGGCCTTGCGATCTGCCTGCCCATCATCCTCTTCGGTCTGTTCCACATGCGCAATGCGCACGATCGTCCGAACCGTCGAGCAGTGCGGGCCGGTTACGCGTTGTTCGGGACCGCGATCGTCCTGCTGCTGACCGGCGTGCTCCTGATGCGGGTCGACGGCCTCATCGTCGTTCGAAGCGAGGTCGTGCGTTCCGTCAGCTGGTGGCTGCACGTGCTGACGCCGTTGGTGGTGATGTGGCTGTTCGTGCTGCATCGGCTCGCGGGCCGCCGCATTCGCTGGAGGATCGGGGTCGGCTGGGCCGCCGCCGCCGGCTGCTTCGCCGTCGTCATGGTGGTGCTGCAGTCGGAGGATCCAAGGCGATGGAACGTGGAAGGCAATCCCGATGGAGACCGCTACTTCTATCCATCGCAGGCCAGGACCATGTCCGGAGACTTCATACGGGCCGAGGTCCTGCAGAACGACGAGTACTGTCTCGAATGCCACGCGGACATCCACGACAGCTGGATGCACGGTGTCCACAAGTTCAGTTCCTTCAACAATCCGGCGTACCTCGCCTCGGTCATGGAGACCCGCGAGTTCTCGATGGAACGCGACGGTGATGTGAACGCCTCGCGGTTCTGTGCGGGATGCCACGATCCCGTGCCGTTCTTCAGCGGGCAGTTCAACGATCCGGACTACGACATGCTGAACGATGCGACGGCCCATGCCGGCATCACCTGCACCGCCTGTCACAGCATCACCCATGTCAACGGGGTGCACGGCAACGCGGACTACACGATCTCCGAGCCGGTCCACTATCCGTTCGCCTTCAGCGACAATCCGGTTCTCGGCTGGATCAACCGACAGCTGGTCAAGGCGAAGCCGGAGTTCCACGGCAAGACGTTCCTCAAGCCGCTGCATCGCACTTCGGAGTTCTGCGGCACCTGCCACAAGGTCCACCTCCCAGAGGAGCTCAACGGCTACCGATGGCTGCGTGGGCAGAACCACTACGACTCCTTCCTGCTCAGCGGCGTGTCCGGCCACGGGGTGTCCAGCTTCTACTATCCGGACGTCGCCCAGGTGAACTGCAACGACTGCCACATGCCGTTGATGGCCTCCGACGATTTCGGGGCCCGCATGCGCCCGGGCTGGGATTCCCCGACGGTCCACGATCACATGTTCCCCTCCGCAAACACCGCGATTCCCACGATGGTGGACATGCCGCGGCCGGAGGAGGCCATCGCCAAGCATCGCGAGTTCCTCGAGGGCGTGATGCGGCTCGACATCTTCGGACTTCGCCGCGAGGGCACGATCGACGGGGAACTGGTGGCTCCGATCGGTCCGGAGGTCCCGGTCCTGCGGCCCGGGGAGCGGTGCCTGATCGAGGTCGTGCTCCGCACGATGAAGATGGGGCACCTCTTCACCGAGGGGACCGCGGATTCCAACGAGGTGTGGGTCGATGTCGTCGTCCGCAGCGGTGATCGTGTGATCGGTCGAAGCGGTGCGATGGACGAAGTGTCCGGCGAAGTCGATGCCTGGTCGCACTTCGTCAACTCGTTCGTGGTCGACCGCGAGGGTGAGCGGATCAGTCGTCGCAACGCGCAGGACGTGTTCACGTCCCTGTACGACAACCAGATACCGCCCGGCGCCGCCGATGTGGTCCACTACGGATTCACGGTTCCCGATTCGCTCGACGCGCCGATCACGATCACGGCCGAGTTGAAGTACCGCAAGTTCGATGCCGAATACATGCGGTTCGTCATGGACGACCCCGTGCATGTCAATGATCTTCCGATCACGGTGCTCGCCCGCGACGAGGTCACATTTTCCGTCGCAGGAGTGCCGGATGCGTCCGCCGCAGTGCGGGAGGAGGGGGTCGAACAGTGGGTTCGATGGAACGACTACGGCATCGGTCTGCTCAGAAAGGGCGGTCAGGGGGAACTGCGTGGTGCCGAGGAGGCGTTCCGGCAGGTCGAACAGCTTGGGCGAAGTGAAGGGGCGATCAATCTCGCCAGAGCGTACCTCCGGGAAGGGCGGGTCTCGCAGGATGCTCCGGCCGCGTTGCTGAGAGCGGATGAACTCGAGGACGACGCTCTCCAGTGGCATCTGCTCTGGTTCGGCGGTCTCGTCGACAAGCAGAACGGTCGACTGGATGAAGCGATCGAGAAGTTCGAGCAGATCGTCGAGGGCGGATTTCGGCAGGCGAGTGGAAGAGGATTCGACTTCTCGAAGGACTATCGGCTGTTGAACGAGCTTGGAGACACGATGTATCTCCGGGCTCGTCAGGAGCGTGGTGCATCCCGTGAAACCGAACGGGTCCGGTTGCTGGGCGATTCGGCTGCGGTCTTCGATCGCGTTCTGGAGCTTGATCCCGAGAATGCGAATGCCCACTACGCACTGCAGCGAATCCATGCGGAACTCGGCGATGCGGAGGCCTCCGCTCGGCACGCCCGGCTGCATTCGCGATACAAGATCGACGACAACGCACGGGATCATGCGATCGCGGAGGCCAGAAGGAGGTATCCGGCTGCGAATCGGGCGTCGGAGGCCGTCGTGATCTACGATCTTCAGCGCACGGAATCGGCGGACACGAACGAATCCGACGAAGCGGATGAATGATGGACAGGCTTCCCGACATCGAGACGGAGCATCGTGAGGAGTTGGTTCCCGCCGACGACGCGATCATCGGCCGGGCCTTCTGGTGGTCACTGCTGTCGATCGGCGTCGTGGCCGCGATCGGCGGTGGTCTGTTGCTGCTTCTGATGGATCCTGTCCAGAAGAGTGAAGAGATCGTCGTCAAGCAGGTCCGCGCTCCCGAGACTCTGGTGCCTGATCTCGAAGTCCTTCCCGATGTCCGCTTCACCGACGTCACCCTCGAGTCCGGCATCGGATTCGTCCATGAATCAGGAGCCAGAGGTGACAAGTTCCTCCCCGAGACCATGGGGTCCGGTGCGGCGTTCCTGGACATGGATCGGGACGGCGATCAGGACCTGCTTCTGATCAACGCGATGGCCTGGCCGGAATCCAAGCAGGCCGCAGCCGCTCCCAGCGTCATGAGGCTCTATGCGAACGATGGACGGGGTCAGTTCACGGATGTGACTGCTTCAGCCGGAATCGACTCCGAGATGTACGGAACGGGGGTTGCCGTCGGTGACGTCGATGCAGACGGGCTTCTCGACTTCTTCGTGGCCGGTCTCGGTTTCAATCGGCTCTACCGGAATCTCGGTGATGGCCGATTCGAGGACATCAGCGGGTCTTCAGGTGTCCAGGGTGATTCCGGGGCATGGAGCACCAGTCCGGCCTTTCTGGACATCGATGGCGATGGTGATCTGGATCTCTTTGTTCCGAATTACGTCGAATGGTCCTCGAAAACGGATCGTGAGCTCGATTTCACGCTCAATGGCCGTGATCGGGCCTACGGCCCTCCCATTCAATATCGCGGCACTCACCCGTATTTGTACGAGAATCTCGGTGACGGGGCCTTCAGGGATGTCTCAGAGGCTTCCGGGATGCACGTTCGAAACCCCAGTACTGGTGTTCCGGTCGGGAAGTCGCTGGCCGTGGCCCCGATCGATCTCGATCGTGATGGCGCCATGGATCTTGTCGTGGCAAACGACACGACCCGCAATTTCCTCTATCACAACCAGGGAGACGGAACGTTCGTGGAAGTGGGGATGCAGAGCGGGATCGCCTTCGATGGCAGGGGGTCTGCCACCGGGGCCATGGGCATCGACGCTGCCCACTACAGGAACGATGCCCTGCTTGGAATCGGCATCGGCAACTTCGCCAACGAGATGACGAGCTTCTACGTGTCCGATCGCGATCCGATGCTCTTCACCGACGAGGCGATCCTCGAGGGGATCGGTTCGTCGACGAGGCCGCTGCTGTCATTCGGGCTGTTCTTCTTCGACTACGACCTCGATGGTCGCCTCGACCTCTTCCAGACCAATGGACATCTCGAGGAGGAGATCAGCCAGGTCCAGCCTTCGCAGCGATATCGCCAGCCGGCGCAGCTGTTCTGGAACTCCGGCGATCTGGACGGCGGCTGTTTCGAGCTCGTTCCTTCGGACGTGGCCGGCGATCTCTCGTCGCCGATCGTGGGTCGTGGCGCCGCGTATGCCGACATCGACGGCGACGGGGATCTGGATGTGCTCGTCACGCAGGTCGGAGCGAGGCCCCTGCTGCTTCGAAATGATCAGGAACTCGATCATCACTGGATTCGCATCGCCGTGCATCAGGACGGTGGCAACCGCGATGCGATCGGAGCATGGATCGAACTCGTCGCAGGCGGAGTCACGCAACGCCGTCAGGTCATGCCTACGCGAAGCTATCTTTCGCAGGTGGAGCTTCCGATCACGTTCGGGCTGGGAGTGATGGACCGAATCGACTCGCTGCGCGTCGTCTGGCCCGACGGGGCGATCCAGGACATCGGCGTGGACGGGCTCGAGGTCGACCGCCCGCATGCCATCATCCGTTCACCGTCGAGTAGTCGGGCGGAGTGAGCGGGATCCTGATCGTCGTGCCGCACTCCGGGCAGTTGGGCGAAGTGGTGCCGGTCAGGTCGTAGCGGCACTCGGGACAGTCGACCATGCGGCACCAAAGCCAGATCGGTTGGCGGCACTGCTCGCATTCGGACCGACCCATCTCTCGTGTCTGCTTCTTTCCGCAGGCGGGACAATGGATGCGCATGCTTCTCGCGGCCGTTGATGCGGAGCGGTCTTCGCTCTGCACGCTGGATACGACGAGAAGCGCCAGCAGGCTGCAGGTCGCAAGGATGTAGAGCGCCAGCGTGATCCGTGTACTCGTATCGGATGGGTAGTCGGCGTTGGTCGCAATGGTGACGACCTGCCCGCTGAATGCGGCGACGAAGGCCAGTATGGTGCTCCACCGCAGCCACGACATCGAGCCGGGGAGCGGCAACACCCGGCCCAGTGCGATCAATCCGACCGTCGCCGTCGACAGGCCGACGGCGACGGTGGCCGACAGGGGAGTCGAGCCCTGGAGCTCGAAGCCCCGGTGAATCTCCATGTACGCAATGACGATCCAGGCGGCTGCCGTGAAGACAGCTCCCGCGATCCCGAGATACTGCCAGGCGGCAAGGCGAGTCCCGCTTCGGAGCAGTGAAGGTGATCCGACCCAGCTGCATATCAGGATCGACAGGACCACGCTCTCCTCGAGGTCGAATGTGAATGTCCAGAAGTTCAACAGCACCAGCACGCTGCACAGGGCCGTGCCTGCTGCCACCATGAGACCCATCCATCGAGTCATCTGCCGTCCGATCATCAGCAGTGCAGGCATGAGAAGGACCGTTGTCCAGAAGACGGTGCCCCACGTGCCCTGCAGGCGTTCGGCCAGCGACCCGCGAAGGTCGAGTTCCTCGCCCCAGATCAGAATCGTCGCCAGCAACATCTGGATCAGTGTTGAAGCGCAGATGCCGTAGCCGGCGAACAGTCGCCGGGGGGTCTGCAGCATCGATGTCCCCAGCAGAATCAGGGCGATTCCAATCGACAGGACAACGGATGTCAGGGCCAGCCTCCCGGACTCTCCCTCGTCGATCACCACCAGTATGCCCAGCAGCGCATTCAGGATCAGGGAGCCAAGCAGGCTCTTGATCAGGATGGTTCTCAAGCGAGTTCTGCCGACCATGACACCAAACATATCAGGAATCACAAGTGCCAAAAAGAACAGCCCCCCGGCCGAGGCCGGGGGGCTGGATGAGGCACTTTGCCTCGACGTGACTCGAGAATCACGTCGTGGGTTGCAGTTCCTTACGGAGCCGCATTGCTGACGCTGAACTGGTAAGGCGTGAAGCCGGAGCCGCACGTCCAGGTGGTTTCCCACTCGGAAGGACCAGTCAGGACAACGTTGTTGCCAGCGGCAACGGTCAGATCCGCCACAGCGGTGAATCCAACAGCGTTCTGGTAGCCACCGTTGCTGTCGTCATCCAGGTTGTAGATGATGACAATCTTCGGCTGAGTCGATCCCACCGAGAGGGTGAAGTCACCACCCGCGGCGAGGTCTGCACAGGTCCACCAGTCGAGGTCACGGTAGGTGCCTCCAGTAGGCCCGTCAACGTAGACCGAAGCTTCACCACAGACCGAGGATCCGAAGATATACTCGGTGTAGCTGGCGACGGCCTGGTTGATACCACCGTTGCAGTCTTCGACTTCGGTGTCGAAGCCATCAGTCTGGCAGACGCACTGGTAACCGTTGTTACCGAACAGCAGCGACTCTTCGCCGATGCCGCTATCACACGCAGCGAAGGGCTGCGGGCAATCAACGTCTGCACAAATCTCATCCTGGGCCCAGAGGCCGCCCAGAGTGTTGATGCAGTCACTGAAGGTGATGTCATCGCCGATACAGCTGCCATTCACACAGCACGCGCCAATGGCGGATGCTGAGCTGAACTGGACCGTGAGGACGCCTGAGCCGGTGCCACCGTTCCAGCCGCCGAGGCGGACCAGGTAGGAGGTACCAGCGGTGACTGGAGCGTTGACGATTGCCGAGTAGTACTGCTGGCAGCCATCGAATGAACCAGTTCCATCATCTCCGTTGCAAGCCTCTTCGACCTTGGTGGTGCAGTCACCGGCGTAGAGCACCATGGAGGTGTCGTAGCTGGCGGCGTCGCACGTATCAAGAGTCAGGAGCCCGTCTTCGGTAGCGGTCCATGAGAACCACACGTCAGGCGAAGCAGCCCAGTCGAGGTAGGTGTCGGCGCACAGTGCGTCGGACGGATCTGCCTCGGAAGCGGTTGCATCGGTGGTTGAGAAGGGGAAGGAACCCGGAGCCATGGGCTCTGCATCTGCACACAGGTTATTGGCCGGTGTGGGGTCACAATCAACATCTGCACAAGCGGAGCCGTTGCCCTGCCATGTACCACCGAATCCTTCGCAGTCGAGCTGCGAAGGGACTTCCTGACAAAGGTCCGTACCGAGGCAGCAAGCACCTGGTGCGAATTCTTCGCAGGAGATGGTGAAGGTACCGGAACCGGTACCACCGTCAGCGTATCCACCGATGCGGATCACGTACGGCTCACCAAGGATTGCATTGAAGGTGACGAGTGAGGTGTTGCCACCGCAGTCTGCGCCATCATCGTTGCATGCCAGCTGGTTGGCGAAGGTGCAGTCAGAGTAGATCTGAATGCGGGAGTCAAAGTCGACCGTGTCGCACAGGCTGACGGTGACGATGCCTTCGCAGGTGGCGGTGTAGGTGTAGTAGACGTCGTTGAAGTTGTCCAGGACACTGAAGTTGTCACAGACATCGAAGTCGGCAGGACCGGTGGTCGTTGCGTTGTTCGTATCAACGTCGTTGGAGCCATCGACAGCGACGAATGCATCAGCGCAGTCGTTGTTGCCGGGGGCCTGCCCACAGATGGTGTCAAGGCAGTTCGTGCCGTCGCCTGCATAGGTACCACTCACGCAGCCGTCTGCGGTAGCGATGGCGCAGGTGCCGTCTGGTGCACAGCATGCACCGCTCAGGCAGTTGTCAGCACAATTCGAACCGTTGCCCAGCCACTGGCCGGAGCAGTCAGCTTCAGCCACATCGTCGTTGCAGGAGCCGTCGCCGAAGCAGCAGGCGCCCTTGGCGATGCAGTCCGAGTTCCATTCAGCGATGACGCCGAGGAGATCGGACACGTTGACCTGACAGTCACCGTTGGGAAGCGGACGGCAATCGCCGACAGGACGGAATGATCCGTCGCCGACTGCATTCCAGTTGGCGATCACAGCAAGGAGATCGCTGACGTTGACGAACCCATCGGGCTCGTCATCCGGACCACTGACGTCTGCGGGGCAGACTTCAGGAAGTGCGGTTCCGCAGGGATCAGGCGTGCCGCCGAAGACGCGAAGCGCGACGGCGAAGTCGGCAGTGGAGCATGCTCCGCCACCGAATCCATCATTCGGGTTGGCCACGACGGCCAACTCGGCACCAGTGACCAGCGACTGAGTCATGAGCATCTGGCCGTTGGTTGCGAACGGATTCACCGGAATGACGCCAACGGTGTTGGTGCCGGAAGGCAGCGCATTGCCACCGCCCAGATTCGGAGTGACCAGGAACGCGCCCATGGCAGGGTCAGTCGGGTTGGCCGAGAAGTCTGCGATCAACGCGACTTCAGAAGGTGCCAACGTGTACGACTGGATGTCACCGATGAGGCTGGTGCAGTACGCACCGCTCGTGCCGGTTCCGGAAAAGAAGCTGACTTGCCAGCCTTCGATTCCATCAGGGCCCAAGTAGGCCGTGCCGGCAAAGCCACTGACAACAGCTTCGACGGAGGTGACACCAGATGCATCGGGATTCTCGAACGTTGCGAGGTTTCCGATGTCGAAGTCAGCATTCGCTACTTCGAAGATTTGGTTGGCACCACCGTAGCCGCCAGCAACTTCGGAGCCGTCAGCGGCGCCAATGTTATCGAGCAGAACAGTTCCCGCTCCGCCGAGTGAGGCGGTAGCGAAACCAAGGATACATAAACAAGACGGTAGGGTTTTCATAGTGAGTATTCCCCTCCTAGCGAACACATCTCTTCAGTAAGCCCGGCACAGAGGCCGGGTACGATATTGCGGATCTCGACCCCACATACACACACAACACAAGGTCGAATCACACAGATTCACATCTGTGTGGAATCCATATTTTGAGGAGTTCCTTCTTCTTCCTCGTGCTCGGCTTGGGGCCGGGCACTCTCCTCTCCAGGTTGGACCCGATGAAACGAGTTTCAAATGCGGTCCAGCACACTTCTACAATGAATGCTAAGGCATACCATGTCAAGCATTTGTAGGTGATTCTTGCTCAGGAATGGCTTTTTTGCACAAAGAAGGGTGCGACCATCAAAGATGTCGTCCTACGGCCCCTTCAGTGCATGTCGAGTGCATTTGATGCATCAAAGACAGTCGATCTTGCCTGTGAACTTAGGCAAGATCGACTGGATATATAGGCGTTGGCGGTGTGTCAGGTGAATCCACACGCGATGTGATTTCGCCATGAGAACGTCAGTCGACGCTTGATCATTGACGATGCAAGAAGACTTCGAACATCATTTCGTGACGGGGTCTACTCGATCGTCTGGCCATCGTTGGAACTGCCGGCGGTCGCAAGGTCGATCAGTTCGGTCCATGTGAAGTCCGCCGCGACACTCCCTGTGCCGGTAAGCCCGATCGACGAGTCGATCGTCGTCGAGCCTTCGCTGACGAGTACGTCCACTGAAGTCAATCCCACGGCAGGGCCGTCCGTAGCCTCGATGACACCTTCGTACGAGATGAACATCGCGACGTCGCCTGCGATGTCCACGCAGAAGCCGTCAGGGCCGTTCTGGATCCCGTTGGAGGGGTAGACGAGGCTGTAGATCGTGTAGCCGGGGCCTGTTTCGCCGGCGGCGAACTCCGCTCCCACGTTCCTCGAGTTGTAGACGACTCCACCGTTGCCGTTGTAGAGCGATACGGTCACCTGGTTCGGATCCACGCCGTCGAGCACCACGACCTCGCAGAACTCGTTGACGTCCGACGAGGTGTTGTCGTAGTGGAACTCGTTGATCCACACCGTGGTGGGGCCGTTGCCCTCGCAGTCGTCCGGTACGCCGTTGCCGTTGTCGTCGATCTGGGTTCCGTCGGCGATTTCGCAGACGTCACCGATGCCATCGTCATCGCAGTCGGCCTGATTGGTGTTCGGAATGTCGAAGCAGTTGTCGACCGAGTCCGGAACACCGTCCAGATCCGTGTCCAGGGGCACATCGCAGCTGCCGAGCGGCGAGCCGTCCACCCGATAGCCGGGTGAGAAGAGGCTTCCGTCGGGAGCAAGGGTGGAGTGCTGCTCGTAACTGCTGCCGTAGACATCCGGTGAAAGCGTGATGGACTGGTTGGATCCGGCTTCGCTGCCGTAGGACACGCTCAGCACGACGTCGCCGTTCTCGTCGGAGACCGTGATGTCGTCACCGCCGTTGTTGAGTCCCAGGGCTCCGCTGGAGGCGATCTGGGTCAGTCCGCCGCCGAAGTCTCCGGTCGGCGTTCCGCCGCCGAAGAGGATCAGGGCGCACTGGTCGTCGATCACGGTTCCGATCGGGAAGACGTGGCGGAGCCCGGCACCGTCGGAAACGGTCCAGTTGCCGAGGTCGATGGCGCTGCCGGAATAGTTGACGAACTCGAGGAACTCGTCGTCGCTGAAGCTGCCGACTCCGTCGCCATTGGCGTCCCCGTCGAGGTAGTCGTTGGCGTTCGACGGATCTGCATTGATCTCGTTGATCACGAAGACCGGCGTTTCGCACTCGTCGAGCACGCCGTTGTCGTTGGCGTCGAGCGTGTTGTCATTGAGGATCTCGCAGATGTCCGCTCCGTTGATGCCGTTGCAGTCCTCTTCACAGGCATCCAGGATGCCGTTGCCGTCGCAGTCGCCGGCACCGCCAGCGATGTCGCAGTCGTCGGGCGTCCCGTTGCCATCGCAATCCGTCTCGCAATTGTCCGGAATGTCGTTGCCGTTGCAGTCGTCGATCAGTCCGTCGGCGATCGCACAGGCGTCGCCGATGCCGTCGCCGTCGCAGTCACCCTGATCCTCGTTGGCGAGTTCGGGGCAGTTGTCGCAGGTGTTGCTGATGCCGTCGGCATCGGAGTCGCTTGCATCGCAGTCGTTCGGCAGGCCCGGGGTGTCACCGAGCAGGTCGAAGCAGCCGACGTTCCAGTTGGATTCGCCGCATCGGATCGCATGGGCCGGAACGTAGATTCCGTCCGGTCCCACCTGGTTGTCCGAGTAGATGATGTTGGTCTGATCCGCGGGGCCGACGAATCCGATCGAATCCTTGACGAGGAGCCATGGCTCCAGGTCGAGGACGCCGTCGTCGTCCGTGTCCAGATCGTCGTCGATGAAGCCGGTGAATCCCCGCACCAGCATGTACGTGGTCGCACTGCTGTTCTCGTGGTTCAGGGGAATGATCAGGTCGGGGGTCGTCAGTGAGAGCGTCTCCTCGCCGATCAGGAAGATGCCGCTGCTGGGAATCGTGAATCCGGTCAGCAGGATGGCTTCCTCGATCACCCCGACATCGCCCGCGGTGGTGCTGTCTCCGATGATCAGGTAGGTGTAGTCGTCGAGGGATGCGCCGGGATCACCGACGATCTCGACGTATTCGTCGGTGTCGGAGCCGGGCTGGTTGGTTCTGATTTCACTGAGGGCGAGGTCCAGATCGGCGACATCGCACCCGAGTCCGCTGCAGGTCGCGTCCTGGGTCCACTTTCCGGTCAGGCAATCGTCGGAGAATACGCCATCGATGCAGTTGCCCGGTGCGATGCAGCATGCTCCGGATGGTGGGGGGCCGCATTCGCCGCCCCAGTCCGCGATGATCTTGAGAAGGTCCGAGACGTCGACGACGCAATCCCCGTTGGGGAAGGGGGCGCAGTCGGCCGCTGGACGCGTGAGCCCGTCGCCGATCTGATTCCAGTCGGCGATGACCTTGAGGAGATCGCTGACATTGACTTCGCCGTCTGGGCCGTCAAGAGGGCCCCAGATGTCACCGGCACACACCGTGGGAAGGGGTTCCTCGCACGGGTCGCTGGGAGCGGCCTGGCGGACCTCCAGGTACTCCACGAAGTGAAGATCCGGGAAGCCGATGTTGGTCATGGTGGTCCAGGAGCCGAGGCCGCAGAATCCGTCCGTGGTGCGGATCCAGCTTGAGCTGTTCTGGCCGGCGCCGTTGGTGCCGACGGTGTGGTCGGCGGCCTTTCCGAAATCGTTGGGCACGCTGCCGTCGGCGACGAGCAGTTCGACGAAGATCAACGCATCGGACGGGATCACCACGGTTTCCGTGTCGAACGTGCTTGTGGTGAAGTAGGTGCTGCCGACATCCAGGGTGCCGGATGAAGAGGCGAGGAGAACGAGGTCGCCGGACGTGCTGTCTGGAACCGCGATTCCATCGGCGTCGCGGTAGATGTTGATCTCGATGGCGATGGGATGGGTTGCGTTCTGGATGCCCCAGTTGGCGCAGATCAGTTCGAAGTCGGTTCCATCTCCATAGGGGGACATGTCGTGGTAACGACCGTACGAGTGACCATAGGTTCCGTCATTGGAGTTGCAGCTCAGTGATCCGGTTGCATCGATCGAGGTGTCGGTGTTCTCCGTGACCAGGATGCCGCCCGCAGGCTCGCATTCGGGGAAGCCACGCTGGTCGATTGCCGGAGCATTTGCGGAACGCGGCGGACTGAATTGCGCCTTTGCTCCCGATTTGGATGCAAGGGAAGATGCTGCGAGGGAGCAGGTTGCTCCGGCGACCGCGAGGGTCGCCATGACGGCGAAGGTGATCCGATGCATTGTTTCTCTCCATCCTCGTGAGGTCGAACCGAGGCCGGTGCACCTTCCAAGTACACCGGCCGGACCGATTCAGGGTACCCGATCGTCGAAGGAATCAACCATCGAACATTGAAAATCAAGGATGGAAATGAGTTGTTCAGCACCCGTTACGGTGTCATGAAGAATCCGCTTTGGAACCCATCATGCCGGGTTCGTGAATCGAGACAGATTGTTGGTCGGAACCTGTATCGAGGGAACCTGGCTGCTGGTCGTCTGGCTGGAGGGAAGCGGGATCTCCAGGGCGATCTTGTCGTTGGAGGGCAGTGTGAAGACCAACCTGACCCGCTCGTCGACCTTCTCGCAACGAATCTGCTTGGAAAGACTGTAGATGCGTTGTCTGGCATTCGGCTTCACGTCGACCAGCTCGTGCTGGCGAAGCAGCCTCAGGTTGTGGCTGACCAGCCCGATGCTCTGATCGAGCTTCTCGGCGAGACATGAGACCGACTGGGGTTGTTCGGCCAGATGCCGAATCAGTTCGAATCTCACATTGCCGCCAAGAAGTGCTAGAAGTTTGTCGGTTCGCAAGGGATTACCGTCCTTGGGATTGGCTTGCTGGTGATTGTGATGTGTTGACAGGTTCATATGACAATCCTCCACCGGCTGGAAGACGATTCTTCCAGCGGGTTCGGCGTGCAGAGTTGATGCACGACACCTTTGGTTGTGGCACGACCCACTTGGCGCCCCCGGCCCCACAGGCGAGGTTTACCCCTTCAGGGGCAGGCGCTATGTTCACCGGGAGGACTCCTGAAGTCCGGTGTTACGCGGCCTTCAATCCCAGCCCCACCATTACGCAGGCAGCCGAAAGAAGGTGCGAACTGTTTCGATAAATCTTGCTGAAACGTACTTTAAGCTCTTTAAATCCCCGGAGCTTCATTACCAGACTGAATGCTGACATATATAAGGCCAAATGCAATGAGGATTCCGCCAAGAATCATCATTGCCCAGCCTATTCCCCTGGCTATTCGTTTTGGCTTGCTCATTCAAGCCTCCCTTTGAGAGTCTGCCCACGGTTTGAGTGGATGAAAGGGGTGTCACATGTGAGATGACGAGAATACCGAAGGTGGGACTCGAACCCACACTCCCCAAGGGGAACCGGATTTTGAATCCGGCGCGTCTGCCAATTCCGCCACTTCGGCTGCATTTCCATGAATGTCTCGTTCATGGCAGGGCATCTTCGTCGTCCTGATGCCTTCCGTCAATGTCTCATGGAGCCGGGACTTGGACACGAGATACACTATCGCCATGCTTGAATCCAACATGTTCATTCCGTCCAGGCGAGGCCTGGCTCCCAAAATGATCCTCATGCTCTGCGGCGTCGCCGTGCTTGTTCTCATCATCGTGTTTCTCGGCACCTCGATGAATCGAAAGCCCGCCCCCCGTGCGGTGGTCATGAACACCTCCACGCCGGCCGTGACGCCACCTCCGGCGCCAAGCCCGACGCCCCCGGCTCCGGTCGACGAGGCGTCCCTCGAGGATGCGCCAGTCACGATCACGCCGGTGCGATTCGACTTCGGATTGATGAAGCCCGGTTCGGCCACCGAACGGACCGTCCAGCTCAGGAACGTCGGCACCGAGCCCGTTCGGGTTCTGGGAAGCAAGAAGACCTGTTCCTGCACCCAGGTCGATCTCAAGCCGACCGTGTTGCAGCCCGGTCAGGAGATTCCCGTGACCGCGACCATGACCGCAGGGTTCCGTCAGTCCGACAAGAGCAGCGTGAAGGTCGTACTCCAGTACGCGGACTACAAGCCGACGACGATCGGAATCATCGGCATGATCTCCCATGCGGTATCCGCCACGCCTTCGGACATTCGGGTGCATCCGAAGGGGTACGACGAGCAGTCCTATCGAACGAGCGGCGTCGTCGAACTCAACAGCGCCAACGGGAAGCCGTTTCAGCTGATCCGCTCCGGGGGCGACGAGCCGGTGTTCCACAATCCCATCGTGGATTCGTCCGACTGGTCGCAGCAGCATCGCCTCCGTTGGAACGTCGATGGATACGACCGCGTGACGGGCCTTGATGCCGAGGGGAACCTCATTCCGGATTTCTGGTTGATGGAAACCACCCATGAAGATGCTCCCGTCGTTGCGATCCCGCTCAATCATCGAGTGCATCGATTGCCTCCCCGTGGCCAGCGGCCCTGGTTCACCATCGATCAGTTCGCCGTCGTGGATCCGGCCGAAGCGGGGGGCAGCGTCGATTTCGTGCTTCCGGTCAACGGCAATCTCGGTGTGAACAAGGATCCGATCTACCTCGTCGAGTCGGAATCGCCCGCCTTCCGGGCCGATCTCATCTCATCGAGTCCGGCGTCCGACGGCAAGGCGATGAACCTTCTCATCCGGATCACGCCGGCGGACACCACCCGTGGCATCTACTCGGGGCGGATCATGTTGAAGTCCTCGAAATGGGAAGCTCCGTTCAAACTGGTCGGATACGCAAGGGACCTGCCCGGATCATGAACATCTGCGTCATCATTCCCGCGGCAGGGCGCGGAACCCGTTTCGGCAAGGACGACAAGCTGGCCCGGGAACTCGGTGGACGAGCCGTGCTGCTGCGTACGATCGAGTGCTTCACGCGACGGGACGATGTGGCGAGCGTCATCGTGGCCGGGCCGCCCGACGACTTCGAGTCGTTCAAGGAACGGTACGGCGCCTCGTTGGGATTCCACGGGGTGGCGCTCGTCGAGGGCGGCAGGGCCGATCGCTGGGAAACGGTCCGTCGTGCCCTGTCGCACGTTCCCGAGGATGCGACGCACGTCGCGGTCCATGATGCCGCCCGGCCGATGATCGACGATCCGCTGCTCGATCGCCTGTTCGAGGCGGCCTCCAGGCTTCCGGCGGTGATTCCAGCCGTCGACATGACCTCCACGATCAAGCGGATCGATCCATCGGCGGGATTCGATGTCGGAGAATCCGGGGATGTCGTGGCGGATTCCATCCTCGGCGAGGCGGGAAGGCTTGCGATCGAGGCTCGACCGGTTCTCGAGACCGCGGACCGAAGTGAACTGGTCGCGGCCCAGACTCCGCAGATCTTCAACCGATCGCTTCTGGTTCGTGCCTACGAGCGGGAAGGGGAAGGCGTGACCGACGATGCCCAGGCCGTCGAGCGGATCGGCGAAACCGTGCATGTGGTTCCCGGTGATGCGGCCAACATCAAGATCACCACCGAGGATGATCTCAACCTCTGCGAGGCCTTGCTGAAGGCCCGCCAGCGGGCATCCAGGGCGGCAGCGGATCCCTTCGCCGGCTGATCAGCCTATATTCCCGGGTCGGTTCAGGTGATTGCATGGATCGGCCGATGGAGAACGGTCTTCGGGGATGATCCGGGGGACCAAGTCAGGATCCAGAGCGTGACCCACCAAGGCAGTTCCATTTCATCGAAGTCGGTCTCAGTGATCATTCCGACGTATCAGGAAGCCGGCAGTCTGCCGACGCTGCTCGATCGCATCGCCGCGATCCGTGACTCCGGATGCGATCTCGAGGTCATCGTCGTCGATGACGATTCCCGTGATGGCACCGAGGAGCTGTTCGAGCGGCGCAACAACCCGTGGGAGCGACTGATCGTTCGTCGCACGGAGCGAGGCCTGTCCAGTGCCGTGCTTCGGGGCATGGACGAGTCGAACCACGATGTGCTGCTGGTGATGGATGCCGACGGATCCCATCCGCCCGAGGCGATCCCGGCCATGGCGCAGGCTCTGCGTGACGGTGCCGACTTCTCGGTCGGCTCGAGGTATGTTCCCGGCGGTTCCACCGAGGACGGCTGGGGCGTCCTCAGATGGGTGAACTCCAAGATCGCCACCGTCATGGCGAGGCCGTTCACCTCGGTGCGGGATCCGATGTCCGGCTTCTTCTGCATCGCACGCTCGACCTGGAAGGCGGGCGCCGAGTTGGATCCGATCGGCTACAAGATCGGACTCGAACTGATCGTGAAATGCCGTTGCGTGAACGTGGTGGAGGTTCCCATCCACTTCAGCACGCGGCGCGAAGGTGAGAGCAAGCTCACGCTCAAGGTCCAGTGGGAATACCTGCTCCACATCATCAGCCTGTGCCGCTTCAAGTATCCGCGGCTGTCGAGCTTCCTTCCGTTCGCCCTGGTCGGGTTGTCGGGTATCGCCGTGTACGTCGGGCTGCTCGCGGTCCTTGGTACGTTCTGGTCCTCGGACGAGACGGCATGGCTCCGGATCCTGGTCGCGGTGCTTCTGACGATGACCTGGAACTTCGCATGGGATCGACGTCTGGCGTTCTGGGATGCACGCGGATCGATCGTGCGCCAGTACTTCGGCTTCGTGGCGGTCTGCGCGATCCCGCTGCTGGTCACCTACTTCGCGACCTACTTCTTCGCCCGATCCGGTGAAGACACGGGCGGGTTCGGCCTGCCCACGGCGGGGCTGGTCGGATCGGTCATCGGATCCGCCTTCGGTCTGGTCTTCAACTGGTTCTGCAACCGCTGGCTGGTCTTCAGGCAGGGGAAGTAGCGGTCGGCATTCCAAGAAACACGCCGGTGTGGCTGTCCGCATGCTCCGAAATGGTGTCGGGCGTTCCGATCGCGACGATCTCACCGCCGCCGTCGCCGCCTTCGGGCCCGAGATCGATGATCCAGTCGGCGTGTCTGATCACGTCCACATTGTGTTCGATGACCACCAGCGGATGTCCGCGATCCACGAGACGGTCGAGCACCTTCAGCAGCCGGTCCACATCGGAGAAGTGCAGGCCGGTCGTCGGTTCGTCCAGGATGTACAGCACCGTTCCCTGCTGGCGGGTTCCCAGTTCGCGGGCGAGCTTGATCCGCTGCGCCTCGCCGCCCGAGAGGGTGGTCGACGGTTGGCCGAGTTCGATGTAGCCGAGGCCGACGTCGCGCAGGCAGGAAAGCATTCGATGGATCTTCTGATGCGCTTCGAAGAACTCCACGGCATCCTCGACCGTCATCGAGAGGACGTCGGCGATGGTCCGGTCCCTCCATCTGATCTGCAGGGTCTCGGGGTTGTAGCGTGCGCCCTGGCAGTCGTCGCAGGTCACGAAGACGTCGGGGAGGAAGTGCATCTCGATCTTCTGGACACCCTGTCCCTGGCAGGATTCGCATCGTCCGCCCTTGACGTTGAAGCTGAAGCGTCCCGGCTGGTACGCTCGGATCTTGGCTTCGCGCGTCGCCGTGAACAACTTCCTGATGCCGTCGAAGATTCCGGTGTAGGTGGCCGGATTGGAGCGTGGGGTGCGGCCGATCGGAGACTGGTCGACGGCGACCACGCGATCGATCGGCTCGAGCCCCTCGATGCTGTCGTGCTCGCCGGGAAGGTCCCGACTGCCGTTGATGGACCGTTCCACGCCGCGGAGCAGGATCTGGTTGACGAGCGTTGACTTGCCGGAGCCGGATACGCCGGTGACGCACGTCAGCGCTCCCAGTGGAAACTCCGCGTCGATGCCCTTGAGGTTGTTCGCTCTCGCTCCGCGCACGACGATCGCCTGTTCGGGATCGAAGACTCTGGGAGCGGACCTCGGTTCGATCCGCCGTCGGCCGGAGAGGTACTGTCCGGTCAGTGAATCGGGGTCGTTCTCCAGGTCGTGCACCGTTCCCTGCGAGACGACCTTGCCGCCATGGACGCCGGGGCCGGGGCCGATGTCGAGTACGTGGTCCGCGGCCCGGATCATGCCCTCGTCGTGCTCGACCACCACCACCGTGTTGCCGATGTCCGCGAGATTCCTGAGCGTCTGCACCAGTCGGTCGTTGTCGCGTTGATGCAGTCCGATGGTCGGTTCGTCGAGTACGTAGCACACGCCCACGAGTCCGGAACCGACCTGGGTCGCAAGTCGGATGCGCTGCGCTTCTCCGCCGGACAGCGTGTTGGCCGCGCGGCTGAGCGAAAGGTAGTCGAGCCCGACCGATTCCATGAATCCCAGCCGGGCCCTGATTTCCCGCAGGATGGGTTCCGCGATGAGCCGACGTGATTCGGTGAGCGGGGGATCCTTGAGCAGCGACGACGCGATGCCGATGGTCAGTGAGGACAGGTCCGCGATCGATCGCGGGCCTTCGTTCGTCTCCAGCATGACGTGGAGCGATGCCGGGCGGAGTCTCGCGCCGGAACAGGCGGTGCAGGTGGTGGTGGTCATGAAGCCGCGAAGGCGTTCACGAACCATCTCGCTCTCGGTCTGCTTGAGCCTCCGCTCGAGCATGGGGATGACGCCCTCGAAGTGGAAGATCCCACGCTTCTTGGGGCCTTCGCTGCCGTGGAGCAGTACGGCACGTTCGGATTCGTCGAGCGATGCGATCGTCCGGGTCTTGGAGACATCCATGCCCTCGCAGAACTTGCGGAGCTGCCGCGAGTTCCATGCGTTCATCCTCCGGCCTCGTCCGACCATCGCGGGGATCGCCTTGGTGCCGACCGGCAGCGATTCGTCCGGGATCACGAGGGCGACGTCGAACTCGTCGATCGTTCCGAGCCCGTCGCACGTCCTGCAGGCGCCGGCCGGCGAGTTGAAGGAGAAGAGTCTCGGTTCGAGTTCATCGAGGTTGCACTGGGGATGGTCGGGGCAGCTCATGCGATCGCTGAAGCGGTGCACGGTCGGGGCCTCCGGATCGCCCTCGATGACCAGGAGCCGGCCTTCTCCCACGCGCAGGGCGGTCTCGATCGAATCCACGAGTCTCGGACGGATGTCCTTCTTGATCGTGACGCGGTCGATGACCGCCTCGATGTCGTGGCGGACGTAGCGGCCGAGCGACAGTGGATTCTCGCCGCCTTCCGAGAGGGCGTTGCGGATGTCGATGATCTCGCCGTCGACGCGGGCTCTGACGAATCCGTCCTTCTGGAGCTTGGCCACGGTTTCCCGGTGGTATCCCTTGCGTCCCTGGATCACCGGTGCGCAGAGGATCATCTTGGTACCGGTCTTGAAATCGGCCAGCCGATCGACGATCTGGCTCGCCGAGGTCGAGTCGATGGGGCGGCCGCAGGTTCCCTTGCCGACGGGAGCCCAGCACGTCGGTGTTCCGCATCGCGCCATGAGCAGTCGGAGATAGTCGTGGATCTCCGTGGTCGTGGCCACGGTCGATCGGGGATTGTGTCCGCCGCTTCGCTGCTGGATGGCGATGGTGGGGGGGAGTCCTTCGATCGCCTCGACGTTCGGCTTGCTCATCTGGTTCAGGAACTGCCGGGCGTAGGCGCTCAGCGACTCCATGTACTTGCGCTGTCCTTCGGCGAAGATCGTGTCGAAGGCCAGCGAGCTCTTGCCAGATCCGGAGACTCCCGTGATCACGACAAGTCGATCGCGCGGAATCTCGACATCGACTCCATCGAGGTTGTGTTCCCGCGCTCCGCGGATCGTGATGTGCTTGGATGGGGATTTCACGGTGGTCCGAGGACCATCATAGGCAGGCCGGTGCCTGGGTTCGTCAGCCGATTTCGCGGCGTTGGAACAGGAAGATGCCGATCCCGAGGATCGCGATCGAATAGAGGCCGCCGTAGATGATGGTTTCCAGCAGGTAGCTCCCGGGAATCACGAGATTCTGCGTCAAGGCGTCCGAGAGCCAGAGCACCTGGAAGTTGGGCATCACGCTGTAGCCGATCCACGAGAAGGTCCATTCGGTGATCTCGCCTCCGGTCACCCCGGGGACATTCATCAGGGGGATGGTCGGCACGTCGATCAGTTTCGTGGATTCCTCGATCTCGCCCGTCGTCCAGATCATCGTCTTCGTGACTTCCTCCTGCGTGGTCAGTCCCTGGTTCCGGGCCAGCGTCATCCAGTTGGATTCGATCTTGGCGATGTTGCGTCCGAAGATCCAGTCGGACAGCAGGCCGAGGACGAACAGTCCGACGGTGACGACCAGCGTCATGAGCTGGCCCAGTCGGGTCGAGACGGCGACCGCGATTGCGCACAGGACGACGATCGCAACCATGATGCCGACCACGGCCAGCCAGATCTGATCCTTGAAGTTCTGAAGGAACGGTCGGGAGTCGAAGTCGGGGCCGAAGTTCAGTGCAAGAAGGTAGGCGAGGAAGAGCAGAGGCGTCACGAAGCAGATCACGCTGCTCGCGAACACGGTGCCGTAGAAGTAGTTGCACCACACCGCGGCGCCGATGCCGATCAGCAGTGCGCCGACTCCGAAGAAGACCACCGGGAGGTGGATCGGATCCCGCACGGTCTCGATCACGGTGTGCAGTTCGACGAGCATGAAGGTGAACGTCATGCAGAGGGCGACGATCAGCATCGCGGTGGTGACGCCGAAGAACTTGCCGAGCACGAAGATCGGTCGATTCACCGGCTTGCTGATGACCGTCAACGCGGTCCGGTTCTCGATCTCCCGGCCGAGCACGTTCGTGGCGATGAAGGAGGCCAGCACCGCTCCGGCAAGGAAGACCGTGGCAAGACCGATATCGATGAGCATCCGCTGGTTCTCGTCCATGGTGAAGGCCGAGAGCGGGTTGCTCAGGATGATCATCACGATCGCAGCCACCAGGATCACGAGCATGATCGGCTGGCGAATGCTTTCGAAGAAGGTGTTCCGGGCTATTGCGAATATTTGCTGGAACATTGGGCTGGTGATGGTACCCGCCACGGCCGCTCATGGTTCAAAAAAAAGCATCCCGAATCGCCGGGCCTCGGGAGGGGGGTGGTCCGTTCGAGAGTCATTTGATGTTTTTTGTTATATTGCCTCCCTTGATAGCGAACTCCGGGGCGGGATGGGTACGTAGTGGTTTCGTGAGTCCTCTTCATGGCTCGCGGGTTGGTCCTTGTCACGAGATTTCAGGCCTGTACACAGGGGCAGAGCACGTCAATCATGCGGATCGACCACCTTGCATATCAGCGAGCGACCAACATCGCGGGCTTCGGGTTTCTGCTCCAGCTCGTCGTCGCCACCGTTCTGCTCATCTTCGGCCTCCGATCGGGCGACACCACGGCGGAATACGCCTCCTGGTACCTCTACGTGGGGCTGCTGGTCTGGCTCGGGATGATCATCATCTTCAACCAGCACAAGCTCGAGCGGCTCGAGGCCCTCGAGGAGGGTGAGCTCGTCGCTTCGGGAAGCGGAGCGGAGTCCATATTCGATCGTTCCGGAGACGAGGTCCGTACGGCGGCCAAGCGTCTGCGACTCATGTACAAATGGGTCATGCCCGCAACGAGCATCCTCGTGGTGCTGATTCTGGGTGCGTTGGGCTGGATCATGTTCACCCAGCTTTCCGCCCTGAGCGATCCGGCCACGAGGGCCGACCTGCGGTTGACGGACAACAAGGGTTGGATGGTCGCGATCGGCCTCGGCTTCTCGGTGATCTGCTTCATCTTCTCCAGGTACCTCGCGGGAATGTCGGCGCTCGGCGTCTGGCAGAACCTCAGGGCCGGTGCCGGAGTGATGGTCGGCAACGTCATCGTGCTGATGGCCGTCGTCGTCGGAACCATCTTCCGATTCTTCGAGATCGATCAGGTCATTCTGGTCGTCGCATGGCTGATCCCGGTGGTGATGATCATCGTGGCCATCGAAATCGTCCTCAACCTCATCCTGAACATGTACCGCCCCCGCGTGAGCGGGGACTGGCCACGTGCGGCGTACGATTCCAAGGGTTTGAGCCTTCTGGCGACTCCGGACAGTTTCGTCCGGTCGATCAACGACGCCGTCAACTACCAGTTCGGCTTCGACATCACCAGCTCATGGGGCTACCAGCTGCTGCTTCGCAGCAGCGCCTGGCTCATCGTGCTCGGCCTGATCGTACTCGTCGCCTTGTCGACGCTGTCGGTGGTCGGCGGCCGCGAGCAGGGGCTTCGACTCCGATCCGGTGCGATCATCCAGTCCTCGGATTCCGACGTGCAGACCTCGGGATTCTTCTGGAAGCTTCCGTGGCCGATCGAGACGACGTACCTCGTCGACGTGACGAAGGTGCAGGGACTCGAGCTGACTCCGGTCGACAAGGGTCGGCGCCAAGGCTTCCTCTGGGAGGACGAGATCAAGCTTGCTCCCGGCGAGCAGCTGCATCCCTTCATCGTGGGTCGTTCCCGCCTCGGTTCCGCGGAACTGGCGGTCGATCCGGATGCCGCGACCGATGCCGTTCCCGAGGCCGACGACTTCGGCGACGACTACGCGCTCGTCGACATGTCCATGCTCATGAACTACAGGATCCAGTCCGACACCGATGCCGACGAGCCCGGTCTCATCAGGTATCTGCGGTTCGGAACGGACGACATCGCCCGTCGTCAGACCATGACGGATCGCGAGCGGGCCCTTCGCGACCTCGCCCTGTCCGTCACCACGCAGTTCATGGCATCGCGGTCGCTGGACGACGTGCTTTCCGATCAGCGGGCCGAGATCTCCGGCGAACTCATGAGCCGCATCCAGAGCCTGTACGACAAGTTGAACACGGGTGTCGAGGTCGTGTCGGTGAACATTCCCATGATCCGGCCCGCCGGCAAGGCGGCCATCGACTTTCAGGATCTTCCGCTCGCCGTCCAGCAGCGGGATCAGCTCGTGGCCAATGCCGAACGGAATCGAATCACGCTCTACACCGCCATCGCCGGAGACATCGATCAGATCGACGATGTCGTGACGGCCATCGATCAGGCCGACGACGCCAGGCTGGATCTCGACCGTGCCATTTCCGAGCACGGCCTGAAGTCGCCTCAGGTCGAGGCCTCGAGGAAGGAGCTGACGAAGCGGGTCGTGCTCGCCGAGCAGCTGCTTCAGGCGGGCGGGGGCACCGCGGTGTCGCTGATCCAGTCGGCCGAGCGTGATCGCTGGGTCGAGATCATGGACAAGCGGGCCCAGGCCGACCGGGTCAAGGGTCAGGTCGCCGCATACCACGCGGCCCCGCAGCTCTATCGACAACGTTCGATCATGCAGACCTACGTCAGCAAACTGCAGGAACTACGGAAGTACATCGTCGGCATCTCCCCCGAGCGGATGAACGTCAACGTCGAGCTGAGAGATCTGGCATCGCCCAATACGATCTTCGAAGGCATTTCGACGGAAGAGGAACAACTCCCATGAAGAAACTCGTCGCGATCATCGTCGGTCTCGTGATCCTTGCCGTACTGCTTCTGTTCAGCATGACGTATTCCATCTCGTACAACGAGGTCGGGATCCGCAGTCGATTCGGCAAGATCGACGAGAACAGCATCATCAGGGAACCCGGGCTGCATTTCCGCCTTCCGTTCTTCGCGGACAGCGTCCAGCCGTTCGATACCCGTACCCAGCTGCTGAAGCCTGCCATGGACAACCTGCAGACCAAGGACGGCAATCAGATCGTCGTCGAGGCGTTCATGCTCTGGAAGATCGATTCCGAGGGTGACGGTCCGCTCCGTTTCTACGAGAGCTATTCGACACTCTCGGAGGCGGATGCGATTCTCCAATCGAAGTTCAGCGACGCCGTTTCCGTGCTCAGTCAGTACGACTTCAATGAGCTGCTCGGTGCCGACAGCAAGCTCGAGCAGGCCGAGTCCGAGATCCTCGCCCGCATGCAGGCCGTCCGCGCCGAAGGCGTGGAGCCCGTGTACGCCGGCGTCAGTCGGATCCTCCTCAAGGAGAAGACCTCCCAGGCCGTCATTCGACGCATGAAGGCCAGGCGCGACACGCTGGCCGAGAACGAACGCGCACGCGGCGTCGCGGAGGCCCAGCGGATCACCTCCGAAGCCAAGACCACCGCCGACAAGGTGCTGGCCTTCGCATCGCAGCGTGCCCAGGAGATCCGGACCCGCGGCGAGGAACAGGCCGCCAAGTACCTCCAGCAGATGTCCCAGGATGAGGAGTTGGCGATCTTCCTGATCTGGCTCGACGCCCTCGAGAAGGCATTGGCCGAGAATACGACGGTCATCCTCGAGACCGATTTCGCCCCCTGGCACCTGATGAACATCCAGGCCCCGGATTCGGAGAATCCGATACCGATGCCGCTCGACAGGATGGACGAGGGTGGGGCCAAGTCCGGTACATCCGGAGCCGAAGGCAAGACGGCACGTAGCGGAGCGACAACCCCGTGATCGACCGACAAGACGATCCCAATCAGATCGACGGCGTTCCCATCGAGGCCGTCCCGATGCAGGTCGAGGCCCCGCGAAGAGCGGCCTCCGCCGACTTCAACGTCGATGCCGAGATCGGATCCGATGCGGCGCTCCGCGAGGCGATGGACCCCGCGAACCGTTCGCTGACCGATGCGCTGCACATGACGTTCCGGGTCTTCCAGTTCGTCATCATCGTGCTGCTGGTCCTGTTCCTGTTCTCCGGATTCAAGACGATCGGGAACAACGAGAGCGGCGTCGCCACGACCTGGGGTCGGGTCGACGACCTCGAGGGGCTCGGGCCCGGATTCCACATGAACTGGCCTCCTCCGATCGGGTCGTTCGTCGTGGTACCGACCGATCCCAAGACCATCACCGACGGGCGTGCGTTCATCGCATCCACGGGTGGTGCGATCAACGAGGAGGACGCCATCCAGAACGCGAGTGCCGGTCAGGGCCTGCTCCCCGGCCGGGACGGCTCCGTGATCGTCGACGGTGGGGAACTGGCCCACGTCGAGGTCGCCGCCCAGTACGAAGTCGCCGATGTCGTCGAGTACGTCGAGCATCATCCGGAGGCTCCGCCCCGTCTGGTGCAGCTGGCCCTCCAGCGTGCCGTCGTCCACGTCGGTTCGATGCACACGATGCAGCAGCTTCGCGAGGACATGTCCTCCGAGGAGATCAGGTCGCTGCTGAAGGCGAAGGCCCAGACCACCCTCAACGACGTGGCAAGCGGACTGCGCATCATCGATGTCTCCCTCGAGAAGAAGTTCCTTCCTCCGAGGTACATCCAGAAATCCTTCGAGGAGCTCACGGTCAACCGGCAGCTCGCGAACCAGGAGAAGCAGAACGCCCAGAAGCAGGCCGACGAACTGCTCATCAAGACGGCCGGAGAGTACTACGAGGATCTCATCGATCTCATCAACCAGTACGAGAACGCCTGGGAGCTCGAGTCCCCCGACGCACCGGCGATCCTCGCCCGCATCAACGACTTCTTCGACGGCAAGAAGGTCGCGGGCATCGCCTCGAACTACATCAACATGGCCAACGGCTATCTCGCGAACATCGACACCAGCATCGGCATGGAGGCTCGTCGGTTCGAAGGACTGCTCGAGGCCTACAGGGACCATCCCCAGCTCGTGGTCGCGCAGCGCTGGCTCGACGTGTACGGCACGGTCATGGATCGCGAGGACGTCGAGGTCATGTACGTGCCTCGCCAGCTCGGTTCGATGGCCCTCGACCTGTCGGGGCTGCAGGCCGTCAAGGACATCAGGCGTCGCACGACGATGCAGCGTCGCGAGCTGGAGGCCGCCTACAAGGATCTGGATCTCCTGGGTTCCACCCTCAAGCGGGTCGACGAGATGAAGGAGGCCGGGCGAGCCGGCCGTCAACTCGAGTTCGACGATTCGGGGAACATCCGGGGATTGCGTTCGGAAGAGTTGGACAAGAAGTAGTCCCGCCCAGCGTGGTGGTGCCGGAGTTCCCATGGTGAAGCAATCTTCGAATCCCATAGTCGAAGCCGTCGGTCTCACGAAGGTCTTTCGTGACTTCTGGATGCGAACCAAGGCTCTGGCCGTGGATCACATCGACTTCGAGATCCATCCCGGAGAGATCTTCGGCCTGCTGGGCCCCAACGGTTCGGGCAAGAGCACGACCATCAAGATGATCCTCGGTCTGCTCCACAAGACGTCCGGGCGTCTGACCGTCTTCGGACGTGCTCCCTCGGACGTGACCGTGAAGCGTCACATCGGCTTCCTGCCCGAGGAATCGTACCTCTACCGGTACCTCAATCCCCGCGAGACCCTCGACTACTACGGCCGCCTGTTCGGCCTCGATCGGAACACCAGGCGTCGCCGCATCGACGAACTGCTCGAGATGGTCGGACTCAGCCACGTCGCGCATCGCGCCATCGGCGAGTTCTCCAAGGGCATGGCCCGGCGTATCGGCATCGCCCAGGCACTGATCAACGATCCGGAGTTCCTGATACTCGACGAGCCGACCTCCGGTCTCGATCCCATCGGAACCAAGCAGGTCAAGGACCTGCTCATGAATCTCCGGAGCAGGAACAAGACCATCCTTCTCAGTTCCCATCTGCTCTCGGATGTCCAGGACGTCTGCGATCGCATGGTGATGCTCTACGGCGGAACCATCCGGGCCGAAGGCACGGTCGAGGACCTGCTCGAGGACACCGGTCGCACCATCATCCAGGTCCCGCGGCTCAAGCCGGAAACGATCGAGCGGGTCGAGGCGGTCATCCGCGAAAGCGAAGGGTTGGCCATCGAGAAGGTCAGTCAGCCTCGCCAGCGGCTTGAGGATCTCTTCCTCGACATCGTCGAGCAGGCCAGGCTCGAGCACGTCGAGACGGCGGGGGCCACCGAGACCGGTCAGACCGCGGAGTTCCTCAGGGCGCAGGGGGAGGGGGACGAACTGATCGACTCGCTGTCCTCCGACACGCCGAGGGAGGCCCCGGCCCGGGCCACGGAGGTCGCCGAGGAGTCGGTCGAGGACGTCCAGAAGAAGGTCACCACCTCGGTCGTCGAGAACCTCACATCCGAGGTCGAGTCGCCGGAGCATCGAAGCCACGAGATTTCCGACGAGGGTGATTCCAAGCCGAAGGTCGATCATTCCATGATCGACGATCTGATCGATGGCGTCGGTGGCGACGACGATCGGGACGAGTCCAAGGGATGAGCTTGCTTCGGCGTCTCCATCATGCATTGCAACTGCTCCAGCGCCGGATGTGGATCCGCGTGCTGTTCTCCGTCATCGCCGTCGTCGGCGTCTCCCTGTACTTCGTCCCGCTTCTGAACACCAGCTATTCGTACGACAGTTCCGCCCGGGAGATCGTCAACGCGTTGACGGGCCCCGAAGCCGAGCGGTACACCACCACGCTCAGGGATTCCGGCAGCGTCAAGATCGACGGAGTCGTGCGTGAGGTGGATCCGCAGATCCTCCCCGTCCTCTTCAACGAAGAGGGGGCGATCATCGATCCCGGCTTCGTCATCATGCTGATGCTCCAGGACACGGTTCCCCAGTGGGCGCCCGGCTGGCTGCTTCAGCAGCCGACGACGACATGGGTCTTCTATCTCGTCACGCTCGCCTGGTTGATGCTGATCATCTGGATGAGCCTGCTCTATCCGTTCCTGCTGACCTGCCTGGGGACCGGGCTGGCCGTGTTCATCTCCTGGCTGTTCGGCAGCTGGGACCTGATGTTCGCGACGGGAGGGTTCGGTCTGCTGCTCTTCAGCTTCGTGCTGCTCGTGCGCATCGTCTCCCTGCTGATCCAGGCGCCCAATCAGGTGTTCGCGATCGCGCACACGGTGATCAAGGAGGCGTCCCGCAGCCGGATCTCGCTGATCTTCATCGTTCTGCTGCTCGCCCTGCTTCCGATGCTTCCGTTCTGGCTCGATCCGGATGCGCCGCTCCGGTTCCGCATCCAGACCTTCATCAGCAGAAGCGTTGGGATGACCTTCGTGTTCTGCGCGTGCATGACCATCGTGCTCGGATGCGCGACCATCTCCTTCGAAATCCGTGATCGTCAGATCTGGCAGATCATGTGCAAGCCGGTCGGCAAGTTCCGCTACATCCTCGGCAAGTGGTTCGGCATCCTCCTGCTGAACGCGATCGTCATCTTCATCGCAGGCATCTCGACCTTCCTGTACATCCAGTACCTCAGGACCACGGACGTCGCCGAAGGCGTCCAGGGCGACATGGACCGCATGGCGGTGACCGAAGAGGTCCTGACGGCCCGGAAGACGCAACTGCCTCTCTACGATCCGATTCCCGTCGAGTTGCTGGATCAGTACATTCAGGATGCGTACGAGAACGATCCGCTGTACGAGCAGCAGCAGGAGATTCCGGGGTATCTGGAACGCAGGCTGCGACGTCGATTCGAACGCGACCTCGATTTCACCCGGAGGATGATCCCTCCCGGGCGGGATGGCGAGCCTGGACTGCGGACATTCGTGTTCACCGGACTCGACGAAAGCGTCGGTTCGCGTTCTCCGCTGACCCTGCGCTACCGGTTCCTCATCGGAGGCTCCGAGACGTCCGACGTCTTCACCTGCGGATTCGTCTTCAATCAGGATCCGCAGACGATGGTGGTGAAGGAGTATGTGCCGACGATGTCGCACTTCGTGATGTTCCCTCCGGGCTTCGTGCGGCCGGACGGTACGGTGAGCATCACCGTGGTCAACTTCACCCAGATGAGCTCGTTCGAGGGTTCCGCGCAGATCTACTTCGACGAGGAGGATCTCGAGGTCCTCTATCGCGTGGGTGGATTCGAGGCCAACTTCCTCAGGGCCATGATCGTGATGCTCATCAAGCTCGGATTCCTCGCGGGGCTCGCCATCTGCTGTGCGACGTTCCTGAGCTTCCCTGTCGCATGCCTGTCGTCGTTCACCATCTTCATGGCTGCGACGATGGGGCCGTATCTCGCGTATTCGCTCGAGTTCTACGACCCGGTCGACGCGAACCGTGTCGAATGGAACGATGTCGGATTCGTCGTGCAGTGGCTGTTCGAATCGGCGATTCGGAAGATCGCCCAGTTGACGGTGTTCATGCTCGAGGCGTTCGGCCAGTACACACCCACGGACGACCTCGTAAACGGCCTTGTCGTCTCCTGGGGGACAGTTCTTGGCAGTTTCCTCCGACTTGCCGTGATCTGGTCGGGCCTTTCGCTCGTACTGGGTTACATCGTCCTCCGGAAACGTCAGCTGGCCATCTACAGCGGAGGGCAGTCCTGAGCCTCCTTCATGTCCCGTGACCGCACCACTCAACTCGTCGCACTGCTGATCATGGTCGCCGCCTTCGTGGCGTCCGGGCTGCTGCTTCCGAAGATCCTCGACAAGTCCGAGCAGCACGGTCTCAGGTACACCAACGTCTCCGTGGAGGGGGCGCCTCCGTTCGTCGCGTTGGGAACCGCGATCGGTGCATTCCGAGGGCTGATCGTCGACTACCTCTGGATCAAGATCAACCTCATGAAGGAGCAGGGGCTCTACTACGAGGTCATGGCCGACGCCGATCTGATCACGAAGCTCCAGCCCAGGTTCGCGCCGGTCTGGTCGTTTCACGGTCACAACATGGCCTACAACATCTCCGTCGCGACCAATACTCCCGAGGAGCGATGGGAATGGGTCAATGCGGGAATCAGGCTGCTTCGCGACGAGGGACTCCGCATCAATCCGCAGGATCTGATCCTGCACAAGGACCTCGCGTTCTGGCATGCCCACAAGCTCGATGGCGTCAGCGACGACGCCCACCTGTACTACAAGCTTGAGTTCGCCCGGATCTGGCACAGCCTCCTCGGCGAACCGCCCATCGGCGATGAGGAGCGGGTCGCATGGATCAAGGCCATCGCCGACGCGCCGGCCACGCTGCAGCAGGCCGAACTCGAGACCCCCGAGGTCAAGGAACTCGTCGAGCGACTTCGGACGGACATGTCCGTGCTCTACGATTCGGTCGAACCGTTCGATCTGGATCGACGGTTCCTCGCCACCATGTCCTGGTGGCAGGCGATCAACGAGGAGTCCTACGTCGCCGAAGCGCTGGGAGCCGCGGACGAACTTCGCGAGCGGAACGATCGGCTCTTCCTTCTGCTGGACAGTCTCTGGAAGGATCCGAAGTACACCAAGGCCTGGGATACGCTCATCCGTTTCGTGCAGAAGCGAGTCCTGATCGACGACTTCAACATGGATCCGCAGCGCATGTACGAGTACACGCGTGAACTGGGGCCCATCGACTGGCGCCACCCCCAGGCCCATTCGCTCTACTGGGCCCGCAAGGGCACCCAGGAGGCGGAGCAGCGGATGACCAATCCGGACGACGTCTACCACCTGATCAACAACGACCGGCTTCAGATCCAGGCGCTGCAGGGGCTGGCCAGAAGCGGCCGCATCCACTTCGACCCGTTCGAGCAGTCGATTCCCGGTCGATTCCCCGAGCCCCGTTTCATCAACACGATCGACGGCATGTTCGAGGATCTGTACACCAAGTACTTCGAAGCCCGTGGTGCCGGCGGCGAGACGTTCATCATCTTCATCAAGAACTTCCTCAGTTCCTCGATTCGAGAACTCTATCGCCAGGGCGAGGTCGAGCGGGCACAGGAGCTGATGGATCGTCTCGATGCGCTCTTCGGACGAGGCGGATTCCCGCCCAACAACCAGTACGCGATTCCGCTGGACATCTTCGTGGCGAACGAGACCAGGGGTGAATACGACCGTCAGCCGCACCTCGCTCCGAGCGATGTCGCAGCCTCGCTCCGATACGGATTCCGGGTCGGCGTCGGACAGAATCGTCCCGATGTCTACAAGGAGGCGGTCAAGTACGCCGGTGAGGTCACCGACTACTACCGCAACCACAAGCTGATCGACTACTCGACCAAGCTCGGGATGGATCGAATGAAGGACATCCTTGGTGAACTGGATCGAAGTGCCGAGATCGCATTCCTCCAGCTGATGATCGATCCGGCGATCCCCATGGAGGAGCGGTTGACCATCTGGGCCCAGGTCGACGAGTTGGAGCCGCAGATCAGGCTTCGGACCTACGACAAGATGCGACGCGAACTGGAGCGTCAGTTGGGGCTGCATCCGCTCGGAAGGTCGCTCACCATGGAGGAGGCGTTCCCCGAGCCGCCCGGCCTCGAGGCGTTCCGTCAGCAGATGGCCCTCGAGCGTGCACGTCAGGCCGAGGAAGCGGAAAAAGCCCGTCCCGAGGACGTCGAGCGTCGGTGATCACCCGTGTCGAACGGGGTTCCGAAGAAGTCCGACGCCCTCGAGTTCGACCTCGCAGACATCCCCATCCTCCAGCCAGACCGGTGGAGTCCTCTTGGAGCCGACGCCTCCGGGGGTTCCGGTCATGAGTACGGTTCCGGCGAGGAGCGTCGTTCCACGCGACAGTTCGGCGAGCAGGCGGGCAACCGGGAAGATCATGTCCCCGGTGGATGCCTCCTGAAGGACTCTTCCGTTGAGACGGGACACCAGCTTCAGGTTCTGCGGATCCGGAACCTTCGAGGACGGCATCGGCTGCCCGATGGGACAGAAGGTGTCGAAGCTCTTGCCTCGATTCCATTGTCCGTTTCCTCCCTCGCGCTGCCACCATCGGGCGGAGACGTCGTTGCCCGGGGCATAGCTCACCGCGTCGAGCACCTCGTCCTCGTCCGCATCCAGAAGATCACGGCCGAGGATGACGGCGAGTTCGCCCTCGAAGTCGACCTGCGGCCCGTGTTCGTCGCAGATGGGAGGAAGCACGATGTCCTCGCCGTCGCCGATGACGGACGCCGGATTCTTGAAGAAGATCGTCGGGCGCTCTCTGGGAGTGTCTCCCATCTCGCGTGCGTGGGCGTCGTAGTTGCGTCCGATGCACCAGATTGCGGGTGGGGTGTTCACGACGGATGCTCCTCATCGTTCGTGTGATCGTGTCGACACGGAACCGGATCGAAGCCCGAAGGACCGAAGGGCTGGCATCGCAGAAGTCGTTTGACGGTGAGCCAGCTGCCTCGAATGGATCCGTGGACCTCGATGGCTTCGACCGCGTAGTGCGAACAGGTCGGATGGAAGCGGCAATGCCGACCGAAGAAGGGACTGCCGACGGCCTGGTAGACCCGGATGCACCCGATGAGCAGGTGGGCCATCGGACCGCGGCGTCGCGTCGGGTTCACGTTCGGGGTGTCTGGTCGGGTGTCCATCGCTGGTGGAGTGCTTCCATGGCATCCCGGAGAATGCGATCGTATTCGTCCTGCGTGAAGGGATCGTGTCGTCGCACGGTCACGACCAGATCATAGCGTCCGGGCAGATCGTGCTGCATGCGTCGGAATGCGTCCCGCAGTTTCCGTTTGATGCGGTTCCGTCGTACCGCATTGCCGACCTTGCGCGAGACCGAGAATCCGATCCGGGTGTCGTGTTCACTCGGCATGGCGTGCATCAGGAGGGGGCCTCGCCGCACCGAACGTCCCTCCCCGTAGACCAGTTCGAACTGGGCGGGACGAAGCAGGCGCCGGTGTCGGGGGAAGTGGAATCGGAGCGGCGTATCCATGGTCACTCCCGATCCAGTTCGGCCTGGTACGCCTGCATCAGCCGATTGCGGGTGATGAGTCCGACGGCGTGCTCGACGTCATGCGCATCGAAGACCGGAAGGGCGTCCACGTCGTTCCGGGAGAACTTCTCGAGGACGATGTCCAGCGTGTCGTCGGTCGTGACCGTGGGCAGGTTGCTGCGTTCGAGTTCGTTGACCTGGAGCAGGGGGATCGCTTCGCGGTACATCCATGCGGACTTGAGGTCGTCGGATGTGACCATGCCGGCGTAGTTTCCTCGTTCGTCGATCACGATGATGTTGCTGGTGCGATGACGCTCGCTCAGATCCAGCAGGTCCTGGGCCGGATCGTTCTCGTGCAGCATCACGGGCTCGCTGAGCGGGACGTCGCTGACGGTGAGTCGTCTCAGGATGGTCAGATCGCTCATCACGCCGACCCGAATCCCCATGTCGTGCAGGCGGGATGTATAGATGCTGTTGCGATTCATCGCCCTGGCCAGGATGGTGCTGATCACGGCTGCGAACATCAGCGGGAGGATGACCTGGTAGCTCTGCGTCAGTTCGTAGACGATGAGAATCGCGGTCAGCGGGGCGTGGGTGGTGCCGGCCAGGACCGCCGCCATGCCGACGAGCGCGAGGTGGGCGGGGGAACCGTGCGGGAGCCATCCCAGGGATTCGAGGCAGACGCCGAGAAGACCGCCGAGGGCTGCGCCGATCAGCAGCGATGGTGCGAACATGCCGCCCGCTCCGCCGGATCCGAGCGTGAGGCTGGTTCCCACGACCTTCAGGATCAGCAGGATCGCGATCAGCAGGGCGAGTGTTGCGAGGGATTCACCTTCGCCACGCGGAAGGTACAGCTCGGGATCGAGCAGGCTCGTGATCACCGGGTACCCGTTGCCGTAGAACCACGGCACGTCCACGCTGCCGGTCACCATGATCGTGAGCAGGCCCAGTACACCGAGCATCAGGCCGCCCGTGGCCGGACGCAGGGTCATCGGAACCGGGATGCGATGGAAGAAGTCGTTGGAGAACTTCATGGTCCTGATGAAGAAGACGGCCAGGATTCCACTGAGCAGGCCGAGTACGAGGTAGATCGGTATCTGCCCGATGCTGAAGAACTCGTCGTTGGTCATGAATCCTTCGCCGACGTCGAAGATCGCGCTGTCGTGGAGGATCCCCTGGGTCGAGGCCGAAGCGACGACCGCGGCGATGACGATGGGTGTGAAGGTCCTGAGCGAGAAGTCCCGAAGCAGGATCTCCATCACGAAGAAGACGCCGGCGATCGGCGCGTTGAACACCGCCGCAATCCCGGCGGCGGAGCCGCAGCCGAGGAGGGTGGCGGTGTTCTGGCTGCGAGTTCCCAGCAGGGTCGCCACTCTGGATCCGATCACGCCGCCGATGGTCACGATGGGGCCTTCAGCCCCGGCCGAACCGCCGGACGCAATGGTGGCCGTACTGCTGAGCCACCGCTTCAGGCCGACTCTGCCCTTGATTCTGGATCGTTGCCGGAGCACGCCGTACATCAGCGTGGTGACTCCCGGCCCCACTTCGCGTGATTTGATCAGATTTCGCAGCACCCCGACGATCAGTCCCCCGATGGCCGGACAGATCAGTACGAGCCAGAGCAGCAGCGGATCGCCCTTCATGGACTCGCCCCAGTGTTCGACGGCCCTCAAGGGGGTGATAAACGCGGTTGCGACCACCGCCATGATGAATCCGATCACGGCCGCCACGATGTAGAGATACCAATCTCGTTCGAAGCCGAGGCGAAGGCTGATCTTTCTGAGGACTCTTGTGACTGATGGACGCATGTCCAGAAACCCCCGTCTTGGCAACGGCGAAGCTCAGCAGTGTACATCGGTCGATGACGGGATTCGACGTGAGGAGGTCTATCCGCTAGAATATGGGGCTCAACGGCTCTGGAGGGGTGCTCCCTTCAGCCGGGTTCCGAGGAGACCGACCGATGATCGAAGCCCTTCGAAGCGATGAAATCGTCCACAAGCTGGGCGGCCGATTCAAGCTCTGTGCCCTGGTTCAGCGGCGCATGAAGGAACTGGTTGTTGATGGGGCTCGTCCGCTCATCGAGCGTGACGGCCGTACCGACCTTGAACTGGTGATCGAGGAGATCCTTCAGGACAAGATCGCCCCGATCTGGCCAGCGGATCAGGCCGACGAGGACGACCTGGATGGCTCGGTCCTCTGACCGGTCGTTTCGGTGTCTTCGACCCATACAGGCAATGATGATCGCGTGATTCTCATCGGAATCACGGGTGGCATCGCTGCGTTCAAGATGGCGTCTCTCGTCAGCGAACTCGTTCAGGAAGGGCGATCGGTCGTCGTCGCGATGACCGAGGCCGCCACCCGCTTCGTGGGTCCGTTGACGTTCCAGAGTCTGACCGGTCGAGAAGTCGTCACCTGTCCCTGGACGGCTTCCGAAGGGCGTGAATCTCCGCACATCCATCTCGCGCGTTGCGCCGATGCGATGCTCATTGCTCCCTGCTCGATGGACATGACGGCGCAGCTCGCCACGGGTCGATGCGACAATGCGGTGAGTCTCCTGGCGGCATCGATCGATCGCAGTCGAACTCCGGTGCTTCTTGCTCCGTCGATGAACGAGACCATGCTTGATCAGCCTTCGACGCGCCGGAATCTGGCCCAGTTGGCCGAGGACGGTTTCCGCATCCTCGAACCGAACCCAGGTTGGCAGGCGTGTCGCACATCCGGTCGTGGGCGACTGCCCGAGCCGGAGGAGCTTCGCGAGTCGCTTCTGGAGGCGTTGGCCTCATCCACCCGGGCAGCCGAGCGTGGCGACGAAGAGGCCTGAACGGGCTTCCAGCCGGCAGCGACGGCCTCTCCAGGCGTCCCCGTGCCATGTCGACAAGGACCGGAAAAAGACACGGGGCCCGGATGAGATCCGGACCCCGTGAGATCATTGCATTCGGACGGTTCAGTTCTGGTCGTCTCCGCCCTGCTCCTCGATGAAGGAGGAGAGTCGTCTGCGACGGACCGGATGCTGGAGCTTCCGGATCGCCTTCGATTCGACCTGGCGAACGCGTTCTCGCGTCACCTTGAAGATGCGTCCGACTTCCTCGAGCGTGTAGGTGTATCCGTCGCCGATGCCGTAGCGCAGCTTCAGGATTTCCCGCTCCCGATAGGTGAGCGTCTTGAGCACGTCGTTGATCCGGCTGCGAAGCATTTCGCTCGTGGCCGTCTCCGTCGGAGCCTCCTGACGTTCATCCTCGATGAAGTCGCCGAACTGGGAGTCCTCGGATTCGCCCACGGGGCGATCGAGACTGATCGGATGTCGGGAGATCTTCATCACCCGGCGAGTCTCCTCGACCGTCATGTCGGCCTGTTCCGCCAGTTCCTCGATGGTCGGCTCACGCCCCATCAACTGGAGCAGTCGCTTCTGGATCGTGCGGAGCTTGGACATCGTCTCGATCATGTGGACCGGGACACGGATGGTTCTCGCATGGTCCGCGATCGCACGCGTGATGGCCTGTCGGATCCACCAGGTCGCGTAGGTCGAGAACTTGTAGCCACGCATGTACTCGTACTTGTCGACGGCACGCATGAGCCCGGTGTTGCCTTCCTGGATGATGTCGAGGAAGGGTAGGCCGCGGTTGCGGTACTTCTTGGCGATCGAAACCACCAGGCGGAGGTTGCCTCCACTGAGATCCCGCTTCGCCTGCTCGTACTCGTTGAAGACGCGTTCCATGCCCTGGGTCCGCTCCTGCAGATCGCCGGGGCGTTCCATCACGAGGCTGCGGAGGCCGCGGAGTTCCTCCTCCATGACATCGCGGTCCTCGGGGTGGTACCGGTCCGGGTGCTTCTTGACGCGTTCCATTTCACGTCCGAGTTCGGCGATCTTCCGATTGATGGACTGGATCTTCCGAAGCAGCGGCTGGATCTTCGCGGTGCGGAGGCAGCATTCCTCGATGAGAGTGGCCATCTTCCTTCGCCTGGCGTTCATGTTGCCGCAGATCTCGGCGATGGTCGCCTTGTCCACGCGTGAATCCTCGAGCCGTTCCCAGTCGAGTTCGTTTCGCTTCAGCAGACGCTGGACCGTCGCGATGTTGACCGGGATGCGGGAGGCGATCTTCTCCTTCGCATTCTCCTCGGCGGTGGAGATGCGCATGGTGCGATCGAAGGGCAGGTCGCCGTTGTGGACCTGCTGGAGAATCTCGACCGCCTGCAGTGCCGCGTAGTCGGATTCGAGGACCCGGCGGCGGAAGATCATTCGAGTCGTCTCGATCTTCTTCGCCAGACGGATCTCCTCTTCGCGGGTCAGCAGCGGAATGGTGCCCATCTGCGTCAGGTACATCCTGATGGGATCGTCGATCCGCTTCGTGGAGACCTCTTCGATGGCGGCTTCGGTCTCCGCTTCATCGAGCAGTCCGTCGCCTCCTTCGTGGCCGCCTGTCGGTGCGGGGGTGCCGTCGCTGCCTTCGGAGGAGGAGTCCTCGCTGACTTCGACGACGGGCTCCTCGATCTTGAGGTTGAAGGTCATGTACGGGTTGTCCCGCTTGAACTTCAGATTCGTATGGAGCGGCGCGTAGAAGGAGTCGCCGCCATGAAGGCGTCGATCCTCGTAGTTGATCAGTTCGATCGAAAGCGACTCGATGATGACGAGCAGCTGGTCGATCTTGGTCGGGTGCACCATCTCGTCCGGAATGGAGGGGTTGAGCTCTTCGTAGCTCATCCATTTCCGGGCGTGGCTGTGCTTGACCAGCGAACGCAGACTGGGATGCAGGTGTGGAAGTTTCATGATCGTCGGATTCCTGTAGTGGATGCCTTCTTCGGATGAAAGCGGTTGTCGCCGGTGTCCCTCCCGGTATGCCGGGAGATTCGCTTCTTCTTCTCAGCTCCGTTCGTCTCGGTGAATCGCGGCCACTCGCGGGCCTTGATCACGCAGATGTTGAATGATGTCGAGGACGGCCCCCGGGTCGTCCTTCTGCGACGTCTTGTGGTGCGCCAGCCGCTGTTCGGTGTGGGCGTGGTCCATGCAGGCCTGGAGGGCCTCGGTCACGCGTTGGAGCGGTGAGCGCGGATCGTATTCGTCGGTCGGTTCGGTGACCTGTCGTTCGCCGAGGAACCACAGGTGGGATGCAAGTTCGAGGATGTTGTCGTCGGAGACCTCGCCGTGAAGGTCCTGGACGGTCGGTAGCTTGCCCTCGTTGATCCGCGGCAGCAGTTCCGCGGCCAGCAGACGGGTTCGTCCATCGAGGAAGCATTCCTGGGTGAGCAGGGGGATCGCTTCGCGGCCCGGGGCCTCCGGCTCGAACAGGAGGACGCCGAGGTACTCCTTTTCGGCCAGTTGGCGGGCTCTGGTCAGCGTCCGGTCACTCACGGTGAAGATGTCGGTATCGACCAGTGGGTTGATCGAGGGCGTTCCGATCGGTGCGGTTCGGTGCGCATCGGACGCGCCTCCCAGCATGGTCTCGATGGTTCCGAGCGAGACGTTCATCAGATCCGCGAGGCGGTTCATGAGCAGCGACTTGCGGATCCCATGGACTCCGGCAAGGCCGATGCGGCCGAGTTCGCCGATGAACAGTTCGAGGGCATGCTGCCGTCCCGACATGGAGTCGTTCTTGCCGATGCTTCGTTCGAATCGCTGGAGCATGTAGTGCAGGACGTCCTCGCTGCGATCGAGGAGATCGCGGAACGACTCGTTGCCTTCGGAGCCTGTCAGCAGGTCGGCCGGATCCGTGCCGTCAGGCAGGATGCAGACCCGGACATCGACGGGATGGCGGAGCATCACCTCCGCACCGCGTTCGGCTGCCCGCTGTCCCGCCTCGTCTCCATCGAAGAGGAGGACGACGGTGTCGGCGATCCGCGAGAGGAGTTTCGCATGCTCGTCCGTCATCGCGGTGCCGAGCGTGCCGACGACGTTGCGGAAGCCGGCTTGATGGCAGGCGATCACGTCGGTGTAGCCTTCGGTCACGATCGCGGTTCCGGCATCCATGATCGCCTTGCGGGCCAGATGGAGTCCGTAGAGGGTGCGGCTCTTGTTGAAGAGTTCGGTTTCGGGACTGTTGAGGTACTTGGGGTTGTCCTCTGGATCCAGAATCCGGCCGCCGAAGGCGATCGGCTGTCCGGATTCGTTGCAGATCGGGAACATCAGGCGGTTGCGGAAGTAGTCGTAGTTGCCGTCGCCTCCGGAACGTTCCTGGCGGCTTCGAAGCAGTCCCGCGGCCAACGCGGATTCAACCGCGTCCGGCCGGTTTCCGATGGCCTTGAGCATTCCGTCCCATCCGGAAGGGGCGCATCCGATCTGGAAGTCACTCACCATGGCGTCGGAGATCTCGCGGGATTCGATCATCGAGCGAGCGGTCCGACCATGTTCGGGATGAGCGAGGACCTTCTGGAAGTACACGGTCGCGGCATCGTTGGAGTTCCTGATGCGTTCCCGCATGGATCGGCGTTCGCGATCCTCGGGGGAGGAGCGGCGGGTGCTCAGCGTGATTCCAGCGCGTTCGGCGAGCATGTTGAGTGCTTCCGGGAAGTCGATCCTCAGGTAGTTCATGAGGAACTTGAAGACGTCTCCGCTTGCGCCGCAGGAATGACACTTGTAGAACGCCTGGGTCTTGTGGGTCACCACCGCCATGGAAGGGGAGTTGTCGTCGTGGAAGGGGCACAGGCCGACGTGCTCGCGGCCCTTGGGTTCGAGTGCGACGTGTGATCCGATGACTTCGACGAGATTCGTCGCCTCACGGACTCGATCGATTTCGACGCGATCAGCCATGGCGCACCTGCCTTCGGAACTGTTCCGAAGCTGGAAAGCGAACCGAGGCGTTCATTCGCCAAGGGTTGTCCAGTGAAGATGCAATCACAGCCACGCCACCTGTTTCCTGATGACCCCCACTGGGGCCTCTACCCAACTCAGGCCCTCACCATCGCAATCATGCGGAGCGAGAGCCGGATTCACTGCGTCGCCACGAGGAGACGAGGAATCTGTCCATCAGTTCAGTTGTATGTTCCTGGGGCCCGAATTCGGTATTTGGGAGTCTCTTGCACCGCCCATTGAAGGGGGGAAGATGATGCACCCCGAGGTGATATTCGGGCCTCGTACTCTAACACTACGCCGTTGAACGATTCGGTCAAACGAACGAACCGTCAAATTCGGAAAAAACCCGACTCCAACGCCAGATTTCATCGAGTTTTCATTGAGTCCGGAAATACAGGCTCATTTGGCCTGTGCGGCCGCCCTCTGTTCGCGGGTCCAGCCGTACTTGCGCTTGAGCGGCTTGACGACCAGTCCATTGCGGATGGCTCTGGTCGAAACCTTGATGCGAACAGGTTGGCCATCGATGATGGCTCGGACCCGCTGCAGATTGGGCTTGATCTTCCGCTTGGATACACCGGAGATGTTCAGACCGATACCGCCCTGGTACTTGGGAAGTCCTCGGTAGTGGATCCTGCGACCCACTGTCGTTCGTGCACCTGTGAAATGGCAAACTCGTCCCATGACATGACCTCCGGGGGAAGAGGAGGATTATACGGGCTGACTCGAGGGATTCAAGGGGGTATGCCGAACGATTTACGGCGTATTGGAGGCTCTCAGGCGGTCTTTGATCGCCGAGAAATGTCCTTGAGGGGAGCCCTGGTCTCGATCGCCTTTCGATCGACGACATAGGTCACCGAGGTGTTCTCCATCTCAGGGAGGTCGTACATCAGGTCCAGCATGTAGCTGTCGATGACGGCTCTGAGGGCTCTGGCGCCTGTTCCTCGCTCCATGGCCTGCTCGGCAAGGGCTTCGAGGGCGTCGGGACTGAACTCCAGAGACGCTCCCTCCAGTTCGAACAGATGCTGGTACTGCTTGATGATCGCATTCTTCGGTTCGGTCAGGATGCGGATCATCTGCGGGCAGTTGAGGGGCATCAGGGGCGTGATGATGGGGAGGCGGCCGATCAGTTCGGGAATCAGACCGAATGAGAGGACGTCCTGTGGAGTCACCATGCCCAGGTGCGTCTCCTGATCCTGATCCTCGACGAGAGCGACCTCGGGGGTCTCTTCTCCGGGTTCGGCGAGGAAGCCGATTCGCTGCTTGCCCATTCGCTTCTGGATGATCTCCTCGAGGCCTTCGAACGAGCCGCCGCAGATGAACAGGATGTGCGTCGTGTCCATCTGGATGTACTGCTGTTCCGGATGCTTGCGTCCACCCTGGGGAGGGACGTTGGCGACGACGCCTTCGAGCATCTTCAGAAGCGACTGCTGGACACCTTCGCCCGAAACATCCCTCGTGATGGACACGTTGTTGGATGTCTTGCCGATCTTGTCGATTTCATCGATGTAGATGATGCCGCGCTGCGCCGCTTCGAGATCGTAGTCGGCGGACTGGAGAAGCTTCAGAAGAAGATTCTCGACGTCTTCGCCGACGTAGCCGGCCTCGGTGAGCGTCGTCGCATCGCCGATCGCGAAGGGGACGTTCAGCACCTTGGCGAGCGTGCGGGCGAGCAGGGTCTTGCCCGTTCCGGTGGAGCCGATCATCAGGACGTTGGACTTGTCCAGTTCGACTTCCGAATCCTCGTTCTCGAGATGGGCAAGTCGCTTGTAGTGGTTGTGGACCGCGACGGAAAGAGTGCGTTTGGCGTGAAGCTGCCCGATCACGTACTGATCGAGGAACTCGTTGATCTGCCTTGGCGAAGGAATGGTGGTGAAGAGCGGCCTGCTGGTGCTCATCCGCCGCTTTTCCTGCTTGAAGATGTTCTGGCAGAGGTCCGTGCAGTTGGAGCAGATGTAGATGTCGCTGGGGCCTTCGACCATGGGCCCGACTTCGCGGGATGTCTTGCCGCAGAAGGAGCAGGTCGTGACCCTTCGGCCACGGAATCCGCCGTCGTCGCCGCCGCCACCGGAGTCGTCGCCGGAGTCGTCGCCGGAGTCGTCGCCGTCGGATGCAGCGGGATCCGGGGGCTTGGGACCTTCTTCGTGTCCGGCAAGCACGACCGAGCCATCCTCGGCTCGACGTTTTGCGGAGGCCAGCATCTTCTGAATCATGTCGTCTGGAACTCGATCAAACACGGGGTTCTTCCATCCCACTCGTTGTGGATTCCGTCAGAGATGACGAAATCGGCCTCCAGTGTAACCGAGGGGTCCCTCCCGACGGCTGGTACAGCGAGAACTCCCGGTCCCCACCTGCTGCAGTGTGACATTGGTTTTCTGGCTTGTGAAGTTGGATTTCCCAGCCAGAGGCTCTTTCTGGCAGGAAATCACCTTTCATTGGTCATTTGCGTCCGGGTTCTCGGATTCCATCGGCGTATCGGACCCGGCGGCTCCGGGGGAGATGTCGGCAGGGCTGCCGTGGTGGCCCAGGATGATGCTTCTCGCCTGTTCGTATTCCTCGGAAGTCAGTTCGCCGCGGGCATGCATCTTCCGCAGTTGTCCCAGGGTGAAGCCGTCGTTCAGAAGCGAGTCGGTGTTGCGTGATGTACGTCGGATGATGGAGAGCAGGATCCAGCCGACGATGACGAACGCCACCAGAACGGCCAGCCAGGGCATGATCGCCATGAACAGTTCGCCGGGGGCGACGTTGGGGGAGGATGCCAGACTGAGGCGGGGGGCGGACGGGGCCATCATCGGTGCTCAGGACGATGTTTTCTTCTTGGTCTTCTTGGCCGTCTTCTTGGCCGTGGTCTTCGCAGTCTTCTTTGCGGTCTTCTTGGCCGTCTTCTTTGCAGTCTTCTTGGCCGTCTTCTTCGTGGTCTTCTTCGCGTCGCCGGAACCTTCCTGGAGTTCCTTCCACTGCTCGGCGTCGATGTCGACGATGTTCATCTGCTGGGCCATGGCGTCGGCGGCCTTGTTCTCGAGGATCTGCGTGCCGATCTGACCAAGCTGGTTGTTCTGGGCGAGCTGGTTGCGAAGTTCGTCCGGACGCATGCCCCGGTTCATGGCGACCTTGACGATCTGCTGGTTGATCTCCTGCTCGTTGACGTTGAGGTTGTACTGCTTGACCAGCCTCTGGTGCAGGAACATGAGCTTGATGCCGTCGTTGGCCATCTTCTCCGTGTCTTCCCTTGCCTCGGCGACCTGGGTTTCGATGGCCTGCTGGTCCTCGCCGCGTTCGAGCAGTCCGAGCCTCACGCGGTCGAGGTGGTTGGAGACCTGTGCGGCGGACATCTTCTCTGGAATGGGGACGTCCATTTCCGCAACGACCTTCTCGCGGGCCTGATCGCGAAGGATCATCGACTGCTCCTCGTCGCGACGCTGCTCAAGCGCCATCTGGACCTGCTCGCGCAGGACCTCCGAAGACGGCAGCTGGTAGGCCTCGACGAGTTCCTCGAGCGTGCAGGGTTCGATGCGTTCCGCGACGTGGATCTGGAACTCGACGTCGACGGTCTTGCCCTGGATGTCCTCGCGTTCGTAGTGTTCGGGGACGTCGATGGTGATCGGGACGATGTCGCCGACGTTCTTTCCGGAGAAGATCGCGTTGACGTCATCGATCATCAGGCCGAGGATCTCGCCCCGCTCGCCGGCATCCGGCAGAACGATGAGGGTCTGCTCGTTCGTGAAGAAGGCCTCGTCCTCGCCCTTGCGAGTGCAGACGGCTCGTCCGAGCAGTCTGTCGCCGGGCTTGAAGTCGGACTCCAGGGTCTCTCCCTTGCCGCTGCGAAGGCACTGCCGTTCGATCTCCTCGTCGATGTGCGTGTCGGTGACTTCCAGGGTCGGACGCGTGATCTCGATGGATCCGAAGTCCGGGAGGTCGAACTCGGGAACCACGTCCATCTCGACGGTGAAGGAGAAGTCGGTCCCGGCCTTGATCTCGGGGACCGCGTCTTCGGTCGGTTCCGGCTGCTGGAGCATCTCGAGGTTGTGGGAATCGATCGCCTCCTTGAGGCCGTCCCGAACGAGTTCGTTTCGAGTCTCTTCGCGAACGGCATCGCCGAATCTCTTTTCGATGACCGCACGCGGAATCTTGCCCTTGCGGAATCCGGGGATATCCACACTTCCGCCGATGGTCGACATCTGATTGGACAGTTGGGCATCGACGACCGTGCTCGGCACGGTGACGGTGATGCGCTTGCGGGCGGGGCCCGCTTCTTCGACGACGACCTGGTACTGGCTTGGCTCGCTCATTGCGTTCTCCGGATCTGGGGGACAGACCGGCCATTGTAGCCGATCCGGGCTCGTTTATGCAGTGGGGGGCCGGCCGGAGGAGAGTGCCCTGATGGTGTCCAGGGCTGCTGCCGCCGGGTCGTCTGACGTCCCCATGGATCGCACGATGGCGGATCCGACGATGGCGGCATCGGCATGGGCAAGTACGGTCGAGACGTGTTCGGCTGAACTGATCCCGAATCCCACCGCGATGGGGAGGTCGGTGAGTCGGCGAATCCGCTCGACCTGGGGTGAAATATCGGGAAGTTCGGATCGAATGCCGGTGAGGCCGGCTCGGGCGAGCATGTAGATGAATCCACGGCATCGCGGCAGAATCGATTCGAGTCTGGCATCGGTGGTCGACGGTGCGACCAGAAGACTGAAGGCCATTTCATGGGCGTCGATCGTCGGAAGGATCTCGTCGACCCGATCCAGATCGACATCGGGAATGATGAGTCCGTCGAACCCGGCCCGGGCGGCTTCCTCGATGAAGCCGACCGCTCCAGAGCGTTCCACGATGGAAGTGCTGACCATCGCCACGAGCCCCTGGGGAATGTCGGCTCTGATCGATCGGACGAGTTCGAAGACGTGACCGGGTCGGACTCCCGTTTGAAGGGCTTCGTGCATGGATGCGGCGATGATCGGCCCGTCGGCGATCGGATCGGAGAACGGGATGCCCAGTTCGATGATGTCCGCCCAGCTTGGGTCGAGTCCGGAGAGGATCGCACCGGTCGTTTCGATGTCGGGGTAGCCGGCAGTGACGAACGGCATCAGTGCCCCTCGTCTTTCGGATCTGGTGCCGTTGAGGATGTCTGTGATTCGTCCCATGGCTACTTCGTTCCGGCCGGTCCGCCGTCCTCGATGTACTTTTCGCGAATGGCCTCGGTCAGGTCCACGCCGGTGATGTTGGCCAGGGTGGCCAGCCAGGCGAGCACATCGGCGAACTCCTCGGCCAGATTCTCCTGCTTTCCATCGCCTCTGGCCTGTCGGGCCAGGGCTTCGGCGAGTTCGCCGAACTCCTCGGCGAACCACAGGAAGGTGGGGGCGACGCCCCTGGCGGCGTCGGTATCGTGGTACCGATCACGGATCATGGACTGGAAATCGGCGATTGTCATTTGTTTGTTGGTCATGGCCGCAATGGTACCAGCGTCGGTTCGATTTGATTTACGGAATGCTTGTTCCGCGACTGCCGACTGCATATCTTTTAGGACCTCGCGAGTACCCACCCCTTCTTCAAGGAAACAGCATGTTCCTCATCGAATCAGTCGTATTGGCCACTTCGCTCTCTCTTGGAGCCCAGCCGACCATCGTCGGGCAGGCCGTGGAAGCCGAGCAGCTTTCCACCCTCGTCGCCGCAGTGCAGGCGGCCGGCCTCGTCGAGGCCCTTTCGTCCGAAGGCCCCATGACGGTCTTCGCGCCCACCAACGATGCCTTCGGCCTCATCGATTCCCAGGCCATCGAATACCTGCTCAGCGATCCGGGCAAGCCCGAGCTGGCTCGGATCCTGCTGCACCATGTCGTCCCCGGGCGTCTGGATGCGGCCACGCTTCTCGAGACGCAGGAAGTGACCACCCTGGCCGGAACGACGCTCTCCCTGGAGGCGATTCGCGATCGTCTGCTGGTCGAGGAGTCGGTGGTCCAGACGGCCGACATCGGGGCCTCGAACGGGATCATCCACACCATCGACCGTGTCATGCTTCCTCCCGTGCAGCAGTCGCCCCTCGAACTCGTCATCCTCAACGCGATCGAGCGCGGGGTGCCGCTCTTCAACAACGACAATCCCGAGGGGTGCGCTGCGGTCTACGCCACGGCGCTGGAGGCGGTGGTGGCCGTCGATGGCTTCGGGCTCGACGCCTCCGTCCGCAGTTCGATCAGCGCCCGGCTGGACGAGATCGCCGAGGACCGCGACATGACCGAGCGGGCCTGGGCCTATCGTCGGATCATGGACGCGCTGCTCAGCGAACGCATGCAGGTCGATGCCCGGGTCTCGGGCGATCGGGTGCTCTTCGACTTCAACGATCCGTCCACGGTGAACGCATTCAACATCGTCGTCGACGGGGTCATGGGCGGACGTTCGACCGGTCGGATCCGATCCGGCGACGGTTCGCTCGTCTTCGACGGTGAAACGTCGCTTCGCAACAACGGCGGCTTCTCCTCGATGCGGGCCGCCGTGCCCAGCGGAAGCTGCGACGGCGCCGATGCCCTGCGGATCCGCTTCAAGGGCGACGGTCGCGAATGGATCGTCGGGACCCGCTCGGGACGAAGCTTCGGCGGCGAGTCGTACTGGACGCGATTCGACACCGTCAACGGTCGTTGGATGGATGTGGTCGTTCCGATCGCGGACATGGAGCGGACCAGCTTCGGTCAGGCGCTGCGTGGCACCATCACCCCGGATCAGATCCGCGGCATCGAGTTCTACATGTACGACAAGAAGGCCGGCCCGTTTCGGCTGGAGATCGACTCCATCGAGGCCATCAACACCGCCAACAGCGACGATCGGGCCTGAGCAGGTTCATCCTTGCAGCGACGTGGGGGTGTGGTATCCTCTGCGGATCGGGCCATTGGCGCAGTTGGCTAGCGCGCTTGTATGACACACAAGAGGTCACTGGTTCAAGTCCAGTATGGCCCACTTCTTGA
>MDTG01028739.1_pt1 | contig 70286 bp, 65 predicted proteins | sample 811421 | NCBI WGS metagenome assembly MDTG01 (sample SAMN05326645, study PRJNA326480) | marine metagenome | isolation source: seawater | place: Pacific Ocean: South East | collected 2011
AAACGATGTAAATATTAGTGAAACATATAAGACATTTGTCGAAACAGGTATTGGAATAGACAATCTACTTAATTCATTCAATGTCAAGGATAAAGAATTTTGGGTTGGATGGATAAATTTACTTGATAAATCATTTCCGTGGGTTACTAAAAAGAGCATATCAACCAACACTAAAATAAACGCGGCAACTAAAAAAGATGAAATAGAAATTAATACAAGCTTTCCTTTTATTGGAAAAAATTTATTTAGATCTCTTAACTTGGTAAATAAATTTTATTTTCAAGTAAATAAATTTTCAGATACAAAAAATGTTAGTTTTTATAATACTTTTTTCCCATTGGGATTTTTTACTGATACCAGAAATATCAGTAAAAAAAGAAAAATTATTCAAGTTCAATTCTCTCTACCCACTTCAAAAGCTCATTTAATGGAACCTCTTTTAAACAAATTAATAAATAAACAAACTCCAATACTTTGCAGTATAAAAAGGCTTTCTAAACAGGATTCTTTTAACAACTTATCGTTTTATCAAGATGGTTGGACCGTAGCAGTAGATTTTTCTTATTTTGAATTTAACAAAATAGAGATAGTGAAGTTTTATGAAGAACTTGCAAAGTGTGGAGGTAAAATTTATTTAGCTAAAGATTCAACACTTGATGAAAAAAATTTTAAATCAATGTACCCAGAGTTTGCTGAATGGGAGAAAGTAGTTAAGTTTGCAGATCCAAAAAATTTATATCAATCTAATCTATCTAAAAGGCTAGGGTTAAAAAAATGGTAACAAAAAACTTTATATTGATTGGTGCAAATTCAGAGTTTGCGGTTACATTTGCTGATAAATTAATTAAAAATAATCATAAAGTTTATGGAGTATCCAGAGAATTCATTCCTTATTTAAATAAAAATGAGCAAATTCAACTAAAAAATTATAATGAGAAATCCGCTGAGTTATTGTATTTTGTTGAAACAATTGAAAGTCCACATATTGTCTTTTTTAATGGTTTTCTTGCCGAAAATAGGCCAACCTACTCTCCAACTTATAAAGAAATCGAGGAAACAATATATGCAAATTATTTAACACCATTGCATCTTTTTGATCAAATGTGTAAAAATACAAACATTAAAAAATTTATTTTTATTTCCTCGATGGCTGCAGTAAAGCCTAGAAATAAAAACTATATATATGGTCTTAGTAAAAAAACCTTAGAGGAATCTGTAAGAAAGAGTGGTAATTTAAACTACTTAATTGTTAGGTTTGGACAAATTAAAACAAAGATGTCTCAAAATCACAATGAACCGCCATTCACACTAACAAAAGATAAAGCATCTTTAAAATTACTTAAGTTAATTGATAAAAAAGGTTTACACTATCCGTCCTATTCTCTTTTTTTAATGTCTTTTTTAATAAAGATACTCCCTATAAAATTAATTGATAAGATAGAGAAATAATTTTGAGTAAAAGACTAATAAACTTCCAGAACAACACGGTTGTTGATTTCCTAATTGCAATTTTTTTATCTCATATCTATTACAGAATTACTTTTATTGAAACTCTGGGTGGAGAGTTCTCGTTAGTAAATCAGATTAAAACTTCTAATGTAACTTCACAAAGCTTTTTTGTTGAATCACCTACATTTACTTTATTGGCTTTGGGTTTAGGCATTGATAATCTTGATATTTATAAATTATTAATCTACTTAATTACTTTGGGTTCTCTTTTTCTGATAGTTTTAAATGTTCAATATTTAGAGAGCTATTCTACATTATTTATTTTAAGTGGATGGTTAATTACAAGCTCGTGGTTTTTAGGTTATGTCGACATTGTATCTGTATTACTAATGGTTTTAATTTCAAAAAATTTTGCTCAAGACAACATTTCTTTTCTAAGAATTGGCGTATATTTTTTACTTCTGTGTTTGAATCATAATGCTATCTCTATTGGAGTTTCAATAATTTATTTAATTTTTACTAAAAAACGCATGATATTAAAGATTGGCTCAGTGATATTAGCTTCACAACTAATAGGAAATATTTTAATTCAATATTATCTAAATACGATTAATTTTGCTGGAAGAGGTAGATTGCGTTTTGTATTTAATGACAATGTTATTGAAAATGCTACGAGCTTTGTTGGTAATAACATTTTATTAGTACTGTGGTCAGGTTTTTTTGGCACTTTAGTCATTATGGTTTTGATATCTAATATTGTTGTCTGGAGTGAAGTAAAAATAATAATAATCGCACTATTGATTGCTTTATTCTTTACTTCTATTGCGCTTGACACAAGTAGGGTGTTTAGCTTATTAGTTGTTCCAATATCATTGCATGTTTTAAATTTATATAAAAAAGATGTAAGTTTTAAGCACAAGTTAGCTATAACTTACACAATTACAATATCTTTAGTTGTTATTATCGGAGTTTATTATTTCCATGGTTCGATACTAACCTCCTCGCCAATGAATGAATCAGAAACTTTTTATGACTTTGTTCCAAGAATTATTAATTCAGTTATGAGTAATATTTGGAAATAATTTATCTTTAGAAACTGAAATTAGTTAGAATTTATACAATTAGGGCGCTTAGCTCAGTCCGGCAGAGCGCTTCCCTTACAAGGAAGAAGTCACAGGTTCAAATCCTGTAGCGCCCACAAGGTTTTTCGTAAATTTAATAAAATAAATAAGATTTTTGTGAACGAGGAAGATTAAACTTAAAAAAATTAGTAAGTATACAATTTTAATTTTTTATATTTATCTAAATTATTTCTTTTCCTCATATATTTTTATAATATATTTTTTTCCTTGATATTTAAAAAAAGCAGGGTACAAGTCATTGTCAACAATCCTTAGTAAATTAAATTGTTCATAAATTGTTTTATTTAAATCTATCTCAGAATTTGAACTATCTCTTCTTTTGTAATGCGTTGAGTCGCCAACTTGTGGGGATGAATCATTTAATGGATAATTTTTTATATAATCAAGAATCATTGAGTAGGTTGTTCTTGCCTGTAACTCTTTGATTTCTTTATTTAATTCAGTTCCTTCTAATTTTATTTTGATTTTTTTATAAATCTTTCCATTATCTACTTTTTCTTCTGCCTCAAATAATGTAAAAGTTAAAAATTTTGCTCCATTTAATATTTCCCAAGCAATTGGAGAAAATCCTTTTCCTTTTGGTAGGTCGGAAGGGTGACATACAATGTTTGACGAACTTTTTTTCAATCCAGCTTTTGACACAATTTTAAGACATGATATAAAAGCAGATATGTCAGCGTTCAAAAGTTCTGATTCCGATTTACATATATTTACATGGTGGCCAAGTTTTTCTACTTGATATATAAAATTTTCAGATGTATTCCAAAACCATGAGTCTTCATTGTCACATAATATATTTATCTTCACATAAATATGATAATTGATTTCTCGTTTAGTTATATCAGTAGATTTGAATTATCAATTTATACAGATTCTTTTATGAATAAGTTTTTACTATAAAGCGGTATTTAATTTTTTTAAATTCTTTAAATATTTAAAATAAATTATTATCAAAAAAGATTTTAAAAAGATTTGTGAAAATATATTTAGATAATTAATAATTTCATTTATTATAAAGAAATTCATAGATGAGGTAAGAACGAAAAAATAAAAAATCAGTGTAAGAGATTTACTATCAAATGAGAGAATAAGCGGGACCACAAATAAGAATAGAGGGATACGGTAATCTATATTTTGATAGAGAAGAACAAGTATCAATACTGGTAAAAAATTATACACTTTTGTGATTTCGTCCAAATTGTTTTCTCTTATTTCAAATAAATACTTTCTATTAATTAACACGCAGCAAATAATAAAAATTAATGTATAAAGAAATATTAAATTAGAAATCTCTAGATAATTTGTTAAATAAGAAAGATTTGATAAAAGACCAAAAGAAAGAGAAGGATTTGATAGTGTATTGTAAAAAAATTCTTCATTTGAAAAAGTAGAGACGAATTTAAGCTCTCCAAGAGATAGAAAATAATAAACAATAAAAGATAAAAACAACAAAAACGAACTTAGGTACATAAATCCGTAAAGATTTTTCTTTTTGATAAATGAAGAAACTGAAAGTGAGATTAACATCGGAAATGTAAAGTATTTTGACATGGAAGTAAAAATTAAAGTTAACGAGGTTGTAAATTGCTTTTCTTTATAATTATAAATAATAAAAAACAGCAAAATAATTATCAAAAAATCTAAATTCATTCTTTCTATTAGAAAATTAAATGATGGACTCACAACAAATAAAAATATATAAAATTTAAAATTGTCAAATTTATTAATTAAGAAAAGATATTGATAAGAAAACAATACAATCAAAACAGTACTTATACCTAGTGAAGTAAACCAAATGTTACTTATTTGATAGGAGATAAGAGTGTCAACTAAAGGGTACCCCGTTTCAAAAGGACAGTAATGAAGGTTTGTGTCAAATTTTACAATTTGCGGATATTCAAATATATTAGAAAAGTTACACTTAATACTTCTTAATGCCAGCTGCATGTCACCAAATCTAACATATGTTTTTGCAATATCCGGTGTAAGTAAACGCCAAACAAGGTTTAGCTGATCAGTAGTGCCTGCAACCAATCTTATAAAGAAAAACGTAATTGGGGTGTACACAATAATATTATGATATTTTTTTAAATTATTTTTTGTAGTAAATTCTTCTTTCCAAAAAAATATTAAAAAATAAATTATTAATAAATTTCCAAAAAGTTGATAACTGGAGACTAAAGAGAATAATAATAAGATAGTTAAATAATCAAATAATCTAATTTCTTGACCGTGTTTATCAAAAATCAGAAAAAGAATAATGCTGAAAAAATATATCACTAAATATTTAAAAAACATTTGTGGATTATTGCTTGGATTAAAAAATATAATCATATTTAAAAAATTAAATACCGTAATTATCGAGAAGAAAAAAATCCGTTTATTTATATAAATACTAAACAAAATTATTAAAAGATTTCCTATATAGTTATAAACACTATAAAAATTATTACTACTGTAGACAGATATATATAAATTATTACTTTCTACATTAATTGACTTTACTTTTCCAAGACAAAAAATTAATTCTAAGTCAGGCACCACACTTATTTCTTCATAATTTAAATATTTATTTTCAAAATTATTATCAAATATATCAATTTCTGCTGGTAAATTAAGTGGGCAAATATCTAAAGTAACAAAATCTTCGAATTTATCATTTTCAATAATTATAAGGAATTGGAATGCAACAAAAAATACCAATATAATCGTAACTATAAATTTTGAAATAGTTCCAAGACTTACATTTTTCGTATTAATTTTTTTCATTTAATACGAAATTCTAAGTCTTCCAATTTGTACATGCTTTAAAATACCATTCTTTCTAGTTGGAAGAGGATCGAATATGTTTGTTACAAAAAAATCTGGATTTGTATTGGGATCTATAAAATATATATTGGTAAGATTATGTTTTCTATATAGTTCTAGATCAAGCAACCTACCTTCGGTATATGGGCTTGGTGTATAATACTGTTCATATTCAAGAGTATGTCTATCAAACCACTTTAAATCAGAAGTAAAAATAGAATAACTAATAGAAACATTGCTTTTATTACTATTTTCTGACCAAGTTTTGGCAATAAAGTCAACTACTTTTAGTTTGTCAATAAATGGAGCTTCGATATTTGTTGCTATGTTTTGGTCATATGATTTGTTGTCGTTAACTGATTTAAATCCTAAAGAAATATTTAACGCAATAAATAGAGTGAAAGCAAATCTAGTTATAAATATTATATTATTAAATTTGTTCGTATTTATAAAAATGTGAGGTATTAAATACCATATCATTATGAATATAAAGTAATATTGATTTAACATATCTGGTCTTTCTCTTAAAATTAGAAAATCATAACCTCCCAAAATAGGGCTTAAGGTCAAATTCATTGTTATAAAAAATATCATGATAATTATTGGTTCTAAATTGAAAAACTTAGGTAGATTCGATTCAGATTTTATTAGAAGTGAAAGTCCATATATTAAAATTACAAAAGACAATAACGAAAAGATTTTGTGGAACTGATAAAATATTTCTAGTAATATTTTTGTACTTTCGCTTAAAATCAAATCTTCAAATTGATATATTACAAAATTTTCTTTTCTGGACCATAAGTTTAGAATTCCATCAGGCATTTTTAGTAAATTATTTAACAAGTATTTAATACGATCAAGAAATGTTAAATTACTCAATGAAAAAAGTTTAAATATTGGAAAATTTAAGAAGAACTGTCTAAAGGAAACAACCCAATATAATAACAATACAAAAAATGCATAGGTTGATAAGTAAAATAAATTAAAATTTTCTCTTATAGTTTTCTTTAAAATTGAATATATAAGCAATAAACCAATTAATACGGAAGTTAATGCACCTCCAAGATACAAAGCAATTGGTAGTGGTAGTAGTAAAATAATAAAATAAATATTAATTTTTTTATTAAATTTTAAAAGCCCAATGAATAAATTAATAAATAATAAATTTAAAGTTAATAAAAACCATTGATTCCAAAATTCAATAACAGTTGCAGATACCATTGTTGATGAAGCACCTGTAAAAAACAGAATATAAAAATCAATACTTTTATTTGGGAAAAGATTTCTACAAATAGAAAAAAGAACAATTAAATTCAATATGGTTAAAAATATTGAAATGTTGTATGTTGAACCAAGAAGAGATAGAAACTTGCCAACTAGTATCATGCCATTTGGATTGGGAATAAATTGTGAACTTATTAATCCTACTGATATTTCTGAAAATTTAAATAAATATCCTATCCATATATTAGCTGCTGAATCTACTCCCCAAAATGCGACGTCTATCCAGTATATTCTGTAATAAATAACTGTCGAGATTAAAACAAATATCAAAAAGCTTTCAATTTTTTTACTAAGTAAATGGTTGAGAATTTTATTCATCTGACTAAAAGATACCTGAAATAAAAAATTTTAAAAATCCAAATAAATCCATCTTTTAATTTAATTTTTTTACCCAGCTCATATGACCTACCTTTGTAAGCTATGGGAATTTCAAGTATTGAATTATTAAATTTTAGATACCTATAAACCAACTCTAAATCAATTGCAAAACCTCTTTCCTTAAATTCATAATCTAGAACTTCTGAAGGAAATATTTTATAACAAGTAGCAATATCGGTTACATTAGCTTTGTAAACAAATGTAAAAAGTTTAGACATTAATTGATTTGCATACCTAGTTCTAAGATATATATTTGTTCTATCTTCATTTCCTTTAAAGCGCGATCCAAGAATTAAAGAGCTTGGATTGTTTTTAATTAATTTAATCATTTTATATAAATCTTTTGGATTGTACTCCAAGTCTGCATCATGAACTACAAAGTGTGTAGTTGTAATTTCATTGAAAGTAGACATTAATGCGCTTCCTTTTCCACTGTTTACTTTATTACTAAAAAGTCTTACATTTTTATTATTTTCAGAAATAAAATATGCTATTTTGTTTGATTTATCTGTTGAGGCATCATCTATTAAAAATATTTTTACTGTGGAACCTAAAGTACTTATTAATCTTTCAACAGAATGTTTTAGTGTTTTCTCTTCATTGTAAAAAGGAACCAAAACAGTTATTGAAGAATACATAATTTAAGAATAATCTAATATAGAAAATCTTTATATTTTATTAAAATTAATAGATAAAAGTTAGTCTTCAATATATATTATTTAAATAAGCATTATTAAAGTGATTTATGAAATATAACAACAAAACAATAGCAAAAATTTCAATTGTTATACCAAGTTATAATTCACAAAATTCGATTAGTTTACTTCTTGAAGGTTTGATTAAGCAAATCAATAAAACTCCTTATGACCACGAAGTAATAATCATTAACGATAATTCCACAGACAACACTAAAGATGAAGTAATAAATTATAAAAATTCTAACCCTCGAAGTAATGTAAAACTTTTTGAGTCTAAAGTTAATTTGGGTCAAGTGGCTTCAACATTATTTGGTATCTCACAGTCAACTGGTGAAATTGTAGTAACAATCGATGACGATCTCCAACATGACCCAATAAATTTAATTCCAATGTTGGAATATTTTTTAAAAAACAATATTGATGCAGTTGTGGGTTATTGGGATGCAGACGAAACCCCTTTAAGAAATGCAACATCTGCTTTATTTAATTTAATTTCAAATATTATAAAGTTAAAGTCCCTAAATTATAGAAATACTGCATTTCGATTATTTAGTAGCAATTTAAATGACTCTTTTCTTAATTACTTTATAAACAAAAATTGGATAGATTTAAGATTTATTAGTAAAAAAGTAGGGCAAATTAAAGTAAATCACAATCCTCCACACAATAGAGATTACACAAGTACAATTAAGAGAGCGGAAATTGCCTTTTCATATCTAATTTTTGATACATTATTTTTTGAATTGTTGTTAGTGTTGTCTTTTTTCAGTGTAAATTTTATTTCCTTAATCATTTTGTTTATATTATCAATTTTTAAATATTTTAAAAAAAGGAATCTAAAACTAACAAGAGCAGGATTATTGTTTGACTCTGATAATTACTTCTTAATTTAGTTTTCGAAGTTAAAGTAATAATATGCTCAAAATTAGAAACTTAAAACATCTATTTTTTTCTATAATCTGTCTTTATTTGATTTATAAATTTTCAAATGTAAGTAGAGAGGTCATTCACTCTGATAATATTTCTATAAACAAATGCACAGATATTGGGATTTATTATGTATTGAGACACATATTTAATTTAGACTACTTTAACTTTGTAATTGTAGATTTGTCTTTGGTGTCAAAAAATGCGAAATATCTTATTGATGTAGAACAGATAAAATGTCTTGGAAGAGTTGTAGAAATAGGAAGTTCTACTATTTATATAGGTTTTGATAGCTATGTAAATGATGTTTTTCTGATTTTTTTTAAGGTTATTATTTTAATTTTTTCTCACATTACAAAAAAAAATTTATTTTTAATAAACATTTTATTTGATCTGTTTTTAATAATATTTTTTCCACTATTTTTAAATTTTGAATTAATGTTTTTTATTTTCATAATTTTTATCTCTTATAAAATGAATGATTATTCAAGCTTTAAATTAGTTAATTTAAAGCTTCAGAAGCTTCTGTCTTTTTATTTTTTATTATTTAATTTTTTATATATTGTATTTAAGATTACTCAAGTTGATTATATGATAGGCTACTGGTTAGCAAACTATAAGTACGGATTTATTAAACGTGGATTTGCTGGCAATATTTTATTGTCTATATCTGAATTTATTCCTTTATTTGATTTAGTTTCAGTAATTAATTTATTTTTGATTATTGTGTATGCATTTTTGATTTACTTTGTATATGAAATTTTTAATTCAAAAGAACAATCTTTCATATCATATTTTGTATTTTTTTCCCCGGCATTTGTATCATTCATTAATTTTAATGATAACGTTGTGGGAAGGCCAGAGATTTTAGGCGCATTGTCTTTCTTATATTTTTATCGAAATAAAGAAAACCTAAACATATCAAAATTTCTAATAACAGTATTTTTACTGTCCATGTCTTTATTTACACATTCAATAAATATTTTAGTTTTTCCATTCATAACTTTAATTTTGATTCAAAAAAATAAGTTAAGTTTGAAATTAATAATCTATCTTTTCGTACTCACTTTTATAGCTTTGCTTTTTATATTTATGTTTTTAAATGATACAAACAATCAAGAAATTTCCGAAAAATTATGCCTTGATGCTCAAAAATTAGAAATAAGACAAAATATCTGTGATGGAGCTATTGGGTGGTTAGGGTTATCTCTTGAAGAAAATTCAAAAATGTTCTATTTTTGGCAAGATGCTAACCAAAGATTTTACACATGGTACATTCTTCTTTTTTCTATTTCTTTGGCTCCGATAATTTACTCTAAATGGGTTAATGAAAATTTTCTTATATTCGCTGTAACACTATTTTGTCTTTTGCCTCTTCTTTATTTGGCATATGATTGGGGTAGGTACTTTTGGTTATATATTTTTATAATTTCAATTCTTGCTTTGAGTGACTCCAATAATTCCAGTATCAGATTAAAAGAGTTCCCAATAAAACAATTAATTTTATATTCTTCGATCTGGTTTATTCCAGCCTCAAGAGGTCTTAGGATTGATAATTTTTATGAAAATATAATATACAGAACATTTATTGCAATATATTTATTTACTTTTATATACTTATATAAAATTGATTATGAAAAGAAATATGAATAAAGGTGTAATCTTAGCTGGTGGTTATGGAACACGTCTTTTCCCACTCACTAAGGTTATTAATAAACATTTCTTACCTATATTTGATAAACCTATGATTTACTATTCTCTTTCTATTTTGCTGCTTTTTAAAATTGAAAATATCTCAATTGTTTGTAATCCGGAGGATGAGAAGCAATATATAAATTTATTAGGAAACGGTGAAGAGTTTGGTGTAAATATATCGTATGCTATTCAAAACAAGCCTGAAGGAATTCCGCATGGAATAAAAACGGGAATTAAAAATTTTCCAGAAGAAGACTTTTTAGTTATCCTTGGAGATAATTTTTTATACGGAAGAGAATTTTTTGAAGATTTTCAAGAAACAATTAATAAAACCGACGGTGCAAGTATATTTTGTCAAAAAGTAGTGAATCCTGAGGACTATGGAGTAGCGCTATTAAAAAATGATTTACTCGAAAAATTAGTTGAAAAACCTAAAAATCATGTATCTGATAATGCAATTATTGGATTGTATAAATTTGATGATAGATTCAATGAACTTTTCAAAAATTTAAAGAAATCAGATAGAAATGAGTTCGAAATAATCGATATATTATACGAATATGGCTTAAAAAATATAAAAGTTAATAATATTGGTAGAGGTTCAACCTGGTTTGATATGGGTTCTTTTGAAAGTTTTTTTAATGCAAGTTTGTTTGTAAAAACAATACAAGAAAGACAAGGAATGCTAGTTTCCTCTCCTCATGAAATAGCATATAAAAATGGATCGATAGATGAATTGATAATTGAGAAGTTTATAGAAAAGTATAAAAATTCTAGTTATACAGAATCATTAAAGTATTTAATCAATTAATTTATTTCTTCTTTTTCGATTTTCAATTATTTCTTTGTACGAGCTGTCCCACCACTGTTTATTTTTTTTGTACCAAAAAACAATATTTTCGAGCTCTAAGTCAAAATCTTTTTTTGGTTCCCAACCTAAATTTTGCAATTTTGTAAAATCTACAGCATATCTAAAATCATGTCCAAGCCTATCTTCAACAAAATCGATTCTCGATTCATCAAATTGTAAAATATTTAATAATTTTTTTACTACAGAAAGATTATCTAAGTAAACTCCTGAACCAATATTATAAGTTTCGTTATTTGAAGATTTTTCCATAATTTTAAAAATCGCTCTGCAAGTATCTTGAACATGAAGCCAATGTCTTATATTACTTCCATTACCATAGACTTCTACATTTTTGCCATTAAGTAAACTTGTTATAGAATAGGGAATTAATTTTTCTGGCTGTTGATATATTCCATAATTATTTGAAGGCCTGATGGTAATTATATTTTGATCAAATGTATTTGAAAATGATTTACAAAGATACTCTGCACCGGCCTTAGTGGCTGAATATGGTGAAGAGGGATTAAAGTTAAATTCTTCATTTGGAAAACCAGTTTTTAGGCTTCCGTAAACTTCATCTGTTGATATATGAATAACTTTTTTTATTTTATTTTTCATTGCCCAAAACAAAAGATTTCCAACTCCATTGACATTTGATTCAATAAAACTTACTGGATTAGAAATTGAGTTATCTACATGTGATTCAGCTGCAAAATTAATTACAACATCAACGCCCTTTATTTCTGTTTTGTTTATGTCGTTTATATCTAAATTGAAAAATTCAAAATTTTTATTTGAAAACATCTTTGAATTTAGTTTTGATGTTGGAAATTCTAATGAGTCAATACCCAGGATTTTTATCTCTTGACTATAAGTTTCATATAAATAATTTAAAAAATTATAACCTATGAAGCCAAAACAACCCGTTATCAATATTTTCATAAAATAAAGTGTAATATATAAATGTAAGTAAAATGAAAAAATTAAATCATTCAATCAATTTCGAAAAATATAGTGAACTTGTAGAAAAAACACAAAAACTTTATAAATTGAAAAAATACGAAGCTGAAAAAATTGTTGAAATAAATTTTTGTACAAACACTACAAACACTATGGAAGAAGTTTTAGTTTTTTATAGAAAAATTGCTAGTGAAAATTCATCACTTGTTAATAAAAAAAGTCTGTTTGACTTAGATAGTTGGGAAACTAAAAAAGATAGGATTTCACATTCAAGTGGAAAATTTTTTGAAATAATTGGTTTGACTGTAAATAATTCATCGTCTAGAGAAGTGGGAAAGTCTGGATGGGATCAACCAATTTTAAGAGAAAAAAATAATATTGGGGGTTTGCTAGGTTTAATTAGAACATATATTGATGGAATGCCGGTTTATCTTGTAGAAGCAAAGTTTGAACCTGGAAATTACAATGATGTCCTCTTAAGTCCTACAATACAAGCAACTTTTTCAAATATCGAAGCAGCCCACGGAGGTAGGATTCCGAATTATTACAATTTTTTTAATGACTACAAAGATAAAAAAAATTACATATTTAATAATTGGTTAACTGAAGATGGAGGAAGGTTGTACAAAAAAAGAAATCTTGGATTGGTTAAATTAGTAGATTTTAAAGAAATACAAAAATTAAAAAAAGGATTCTTATTTATTAGCTTATATCAGTTAAGATATTTATCCAAAAACAAAAGTATTGTTAACCCCCATTTAATGAGATTGATGAATTTTTAATGCAAGTTTTAATTGTTGGAAACGGTAATCATGCTAATAAAAAAATAATACCTGCTCTAAAAGGCTTAAGGTACTTAAATTCAATTATTGTGGCTGATAGAAAGTCAGATAATTATTCAATAAAATCAAAAAAAAAAGTAAATGTCATAAATAAGGAATTCTTATTAAGTTCTGATCACGGTTATAGGTTTGACTCTGTAATAATTTCAACTTATCCATCAAGTCATATAGAAAATTTAGTCGCATTTAAAGATATTGGGGAAAGCTTTATAGTTGAAAAACCAATCTCAAGTGACATAAAGTATTTATTAAGTAAAGAGTTTAAAAATCTATTTAAAAATACAAATGCAATAGAATCCTTAATGTTCTTTCACCACCCTTTGTTTAATTTTCTAAATAATATTATAGAAAAAAATATGTTCAATACATTAGAGGCTAGTTTTACAATTCCAGCTATTAAAGATAAGGATGATTTTAGATATAACAAAAAACTAGGGGGTAGTGCAATACTTGATAATGGAATTTATCCAATTTCGCTAATTTCGGCTGTGGCAAACGAAAACTTAAAATTAGATTTTAAAGAAATTTCGTATCATAACAAATATGGAATTGATAAAAATGGTAAAGCGCAATATAGTAGTAAATATTTTAAGAAAATTAAGATAAAATGGGGAATGACAGGAAAGTACAGCAATTACATTAAATTAATTAACTCTAAAGATGAAATTTTTATTCCCTTTTTTTTCAGCAAACCAGCCAACATATTTCCTAAAATATATTTCAGCAGTGGTGAAGTGAGAAGCGTGAGAAATATAAATCACTTTAGAAGTCTATATAATAGTTTTTTAAAAGAAGAAAAAGAAAAGTTTTCATATTCTACTTACAATTCCATAAAAAATAGATATCTACTTATTAACGAGTTGCTAAATGATTAGATTTAATGAAACGTATAAATCAAAAAATTCTAATAAGTATTTAAAAGAGTTAATCGAAAAAAATAGTTTTTCTTCAAATTACTTTAGAGAAAAATGTATCAATTATATAAAAAATGAGTTTGGTTATGATCATTTTTTGCTTACCCACTCTGCTACTGCAGCATTAGAAATGGCTGGAATGTTGTTACGGATGGATAATAAATTTTCAGAATCTAAAGTTTATATGCCTTCATATACGTTCTCATCAACAGCCAATGCATTTTTGAGGTCTGGTTTTAAAATTAAATTTCTAGATATAGATATTAATAGTATGATGCTTGAAATTAAGAACCTAAATTTAAAACCAACCGATGTTTTAGTTCCAGTCCATTATGCAGGTTCTTATTTTAATTTTGAAAGTTATTTTAAGATTAATAATAAAAAAATTACTGTGGTTGAAGATGCTGCACAAGCATTTGGTGTCAAATATAAAGGACGGTGGGCTGGAAGCTATGGAAGGTTTAGCTGCTTCTCTTTTCATCCTACAAAAAATATTCATGCAGGTTTTGGCGGTATGATTTTATTTAAAAACAAATCTGACTATCTGTCTGCCTTAAGCTTATATGAAAGAGGGACAGACAGAAGTAAAGTAATTTTAGGACAAAAAAAGAAATATGAATGGGTATCAGAAGGTTCTAGTTTTGAGTTAAATGAATTAAGTTCGGCAGTGCTGCTATCCCAACTTGAAGATATGAATAAAATTATTAAGATTAGAAAGAATATTTATGAAAAATATTTCGAATCTTTAGAAAAATTAATAGATTCTGAAATCATTAAAGTACAAGATATCCCTAATGAAGTAACTCCTAACTATCACTCGTTTTATATACTATTAAAAGAAAATAATAAAAGTTTAATGAATTATCTTTATGAAAAAAAAATACAGTCATATATAGGTTATTCTCCACTCCATAATTCAAAGTATGGAAAAACAAATAAATTAAATCAAAAATTAAAAAATACTGAATATGTTCAAAATAAACTTATAAGACTACCCTCTCATCCTAATTTAAAACCAAGCGATGTAAATTATATAACTTCATCAATAAAGTCATACTACAAAAATAAATAGTTCGTTAAGATTAAGTAGTGTTGAAATATTTTTTCCAGCAAAAAAAGATTAATTTAATATTAATAACCCTGCTTTTATTTTCATTATATTTTAGTTTTTCGATAACAAATATATATTACAATGCTTTAGCTGGTGCAGACAATTACAAATACTTTCAAAATATTTTATTTATTTTTGGTGAAGCAAATAGTCCTTATGACAACCAAGGGTTAATTTATTTTTTTATTGTTAGTTTTTTTATTAAGTTAAGAACGAAAAGCTTTTCATATTCTGAAGATAACTATTACTTATCTGATTTAGATAAAGTATTTTTAAGTGAAACTATTCTATTTTCAAATCTAATTATATTTATTTTTGGACTGGTTGGACTTTACTTTTTTATGAAAATAATTAATTTTACCGACACTAGATCCTTGTTTGTTCTAATCTTTTTTTGCTATTTTCCAAGTATCACTTACTTAAGAATGAATATGAAACCAGAAATATTAGCTTTTTCATTATTACCTTGGATTTTTTATTATTTTGAAAATTACTTAGATAGTAAAAAAAATATTGATCTTTTTAAAATAGCTTTGCTCGTCGCAATAACTATTTCATCGAAAGGATCGATATTTGCAATGATAGTTCTAATACTCTTTTTAAAATATTTGTTGCATATTAATAAATTTAGTTTAAAAAGCTCTTTTCTTGGGCTTGGTTTTCTTCTACTTTTTACTTTTTCCATCAGCCTAGAAAACACTCAATTTGGTATCGGAAACTTACTAAGCAGAAGTCCAGAAATAAATTATGACAATAAAGCACCGTTGAATATATTTTGGAATATAGATATAGAAAGATTGCTAAAGGATCCAAAAAAAGATTACCATAGAAATTCTCTAATAGCTATCACACTAATTGACCTTAACAGTGATTATTTTGAACTTAATTGGAAAGAAGATTCAGTTTTATTTAGTAAAAATATAAAACCGTTAGTTGTAAATGAAAATGAAAAGCTAATTTTTGAAAATGAAAAAATGTTTAACCTTGATACTAAAAATAAACAAATTGTTTATCACGGTCCAGGACAAAATTATACACATTACTATTTAAATTACATTGGTTTAATTTATTCAATTGTATTTATTTCTCTATTGTTTCGAATGTTATTTAAAAAGGAAAATAAGAACAAATTTTATTTGACCCTACCGTTTATAGGGATTTTTATTTTACTATTTCACGTAGTATTAGGGTTTCCTCAAAATAATTTTGACCCAAATACTGGTGATACTTTCAAGGTTTTTTATTATTCCTTTTTAATACCTTATCCAATAATTATTATCCTAAAGAATATAAATACAAATATAAAAAATATAATTTTTGTAACTTTCTTTTTTATTTTTTCTTTAGTAAATCTTGGATTCCCAAAAGCAAACGATGAAAATCTTGACTTAGAAATAATATATAATGTAGAAAATACAATATTTTGTGAAGTTAACAAAGGTGTTATTGAAAAGTCATTTATTACAGCTAATAAAGTTAATTGCCAAAATGAAGAAATTAATGGACCTGTTAAAACAAAACTAATCAATATTCCCTATGTATCAGTATTAATGTCTTTAATTATTCTTTTTTACTCTTTTAAAGAAATTTTTAAGCTTAAATATAAACATTTAAACTAGCCAATTATTCTTTTAATTTCTAAAACAACTTTCTCTTGTTTTGACTTTGTAATATGTTTGCCAAGGGGAATATAAAAACCCCTTTCTCCGAGAATTTCAGAATTTAACAAAATATCTTTATTAGAATTTTTTTTAGCAATAGCTGGTTGTTTATGTAACGGGTAGAAAAAAGGCCTAGTTTGAATTTTTGCTTTTTCTAATTCATTGGTGATTTGATTTCTATTTGATTTTTTATTCAAAACAATTCCAAAGACCCAAAAATGATTCACACTGTATTGAGTGCTTAATAGTGGAAGCTGAACATCAATTTCATGTTTTTTAAACAATTTAATATAGTTTTCGCCTTGTTTAATTTTATTTTTTATTACCTTATTAACTTGTTTTAGCTGAGAAGCTCCGAGTGCAGCTTGGAGTCCCCCCATTCTGTAGTTCCAATAAAGATTATCGTGTTTAAATCTATTATTATTATCAAAGTCTAGATTAATCATTTTTTTTGCCATATTATAAATTTCCAAATCATCTGTAAGAATTGCACCTCCTTCACCGGTAGTTATGTGTTTATTAGCATAGAAACTTAAAGTGGAAATATCTCCAATTGAACCGCATTTAGTTTTTCCAATAGTTTGCCCATGTGCTTCAGCAGCATCTTCAATTATCTTTAATTTTTTTTCTCTACAAAATTCGACTATCTCATTTACCTCTCCTGTGAGACCATATGTGTGAACAATTAACACTGCTCTTGTATTTTTTGAATAAACTTTTTTTACGCTATCTAAGGTCATGTTCCATGTATTAAAATCTACATCACAAAATACTGGTTTAAGACCGGCCCTTATTACTGCTGATAAGCATGAAATTATAGTAAAGGATGGTAAAATAACTTCACTATTTTTTTCTAAATTTAAAAGTTTAAACGATACATCTAGGGAAACTGAGCCATTTGAAGTTGCAATTGCATACTTTCTGTCAAAAAATTTAGCCAATTTATTTTCAAAATTTTTTACAACGCTGCTTGTTCCTGAAATTTCATTTTTAAACATTGCTGACAAAACAGTAAGGATATCAGAAATACTTAGTTTCGGGCTAAAAACTGGAATCATCGTTTAAAACTTTTCTTTATCAAGGCCCTCCTGAAAAGGGCCTTGTTTAATTTCTATGAACTTTGTATCCTCATCAATTTTAAAACTATGACCCCCTATTAAAAATAGAGCAACATGACCTTTAGTGAGTGTGTGAGATGATATAAAACTTTTTTTCTCATCAAAAATACTAACTATTAATTTACCTTCCAAAATAACTAAAGCTTCTGATGTATATTCAACCGTTCTAATATTTTTATGATGTATATGCCTTTCTAGTGTATCGTTTTCATTTAAATTAAAAGTGCCGATTTGAAAATTTAAATCATTGGAAGTATGGAACTTTTTTTTTCCTTCTTCTAAATTTGAGTTAATAATAATTGCAAGGAGATTACCATTTTTATCATTTATTTTTTTGGTTGAGTTAATTTTTTTTTGCATTTTATAGCTGCTTTTATATATGGTAAGCCTAATCTTATCAATCTTAAAATATTATTACTTGTTTTTGAATTACCATAAATTCTTGGCTTACAATAATAGCCAACTTCATAGATTTTTTGATTTGAATTAAGTAAATCAGCAATTAAGTAAATAAAATATTCTCCATAATTTGATTGGTTAAATATATTTTCTTTGTAATTTTTTTTATCGCCAATTATAAAACCGCTTGTAAGATCATTGATATTCACATTGGTTATTTTTTTTAAAATCATATTAAAAAAAATTGAAAGATATATTGCTAAAAAAGAATCTTCAGAATTTTTGATACTTTTTATTATATTAAATAAACCACTTTTTTCAGAAACTTGTCCCTTATACCCTCCTCCAGAAACAAACCTTGATCCAATATAGTAGTTTGAAGAATCTTTTGAGTAGCTATCAAATAATTTTTCTACAGCATCGCTATCCATTGAACCATCTGCGTCAAGCCACATTACAGATTGATATTTACTTGACTGTACACCATCAAAAATAGACATTGGTAAAGAATTTTCACAACTTCTTATTATGTGAAAAATATTTTTATATTTCTCTTTCAATTCTTCAAGTAATTCAACTGTGCCATCGTTAGAGTTATCATCAACAATAATTATTTCAAATTCAATACATTTAAAAGAAAATAAGTTGTGAAGCTGGGGTATCAAATATTTTAAATTCTCGCACTCATTGTAAACAGGTAGAACAATACTTAGTTTTAAATTATTCATTTTTCACTACATCTATTTCAACCATAAGTAAAAAGCCAAATCTATTTTTAAAAATCTTTTCAATATACTCTTCCATATATATTGCATATTTTGAGCTAAAAAATGAGAACAAAAGAGCAAAATTAAGTATTTTTTTTGTTTTAATTTTGACATAATTCTCGTTTGAAAAGTATTGTTTAATGTTTTTTTTTGTAAATTGATTTACATTTACATCTTTATAGTTAATAAATCCAAAAATAGTTGATATAAATTCAATTATCCTAAAAGCACCTCCATGATTTGGTGTTGTAATAATAATTTTTGATTTTTTTGCTAGTATTAAATTTATTTCTTTTAATAATTCACTTATTTCTAAATCTGTTAGGTATTCAAAAAGTCCATTAATTGTTATTACGTCAAACTCTTTTTTTTTATAAAGTAAATTCAAGTCGTCTGTAAATATTTTATTTATATCTTCATATTTATTTTTTGCATATAAAATTTGAGCAGCTGAGGGATCATAACCAATACTATGGCTTTTAGAAAACTGTCCAATCAGAGTTCCGGGTCCACAAGCAAAATCAAGGTGGTTTATATCTTTCCTGAGAAACTGAGATTGTTTTTTAAACGTCAAATAATGCCAAATAATTTTAATATCATTGGCAAGTAAATTTTTATTAAAATTTTTGTCGTAATAACCAGGTTCTAACTTTTCCCAAAATTTATAATTATAATTAATCACTTTATTGTATGATATACTTCCAAAATAAATTTAATTAAAAAAAATATTTTTACTTTATTCAAATAAACTCTTTAAATTTAAAATAGAAGATATGATTAGTTTCAACTATTTAGCCTCACCGGGGCAACTTGGAAATCAGATGTTTAAATATGCAGCTTTGAGAGGGATTTCTAATTTTTTAAATAAAGATTTTCTCATGCCTCCATCGAATAAGTTTCTTAATAATAAAAACTTGTTTAAAGTTGCTTACAAATTAAATTTGGCTGATTCAAGAAATCATGTTAACCATGTATTGTTTGAATACTTCAATATGAAATCCGTCCAGAAAAATAATATTGGTTATTCAGACTTTGGTCATTCTATAAAAGAGTCTGGGTTTAGTTTTGATAACAGATTTTTTAATAAAGATTTAAAAGATTTTGATATTTATGGATTTTTTCAATCATACAAATACTTTAGTGAAGTTGATCATATCGTTAAAAATGATTTTGTATTTAAAAATAATTTTAAGAACAATGCTCTTAAAATTATTAGTAAAATAAATGATCCTATTTCAATACATGTTAGAAGGGGTGATTATCTTACTAATCCTAATCATAGTGCATTAGATATTCAGTATTATGAACGCTCAATTGATTATTTTGGCAAGAATAAAAACTTTATTATCTTTTCAGATGATATTTTGTGGTGTAAAAATGTTGAAATTTTTCAAAATGAAAACATTTTCTTTGCAGATGATTTTACAGGAGGTAAAGAACAGCTTGATATGTGTTTAATGTCATTATGCGATAGACATATAATTGCAAACAGTACATTTAGCTGGTGGGGAGCTTGGCTTTCTAACCAAGAAGAAGTTTTAGCTCCTAGTAATTGGTTTAAAAATTCAGCTTATTCTAACTACGAAACTAAGGACTTATATCCACTAAAATGGAAAAAAATTGAAAATTAGATTTTATAGTGAAAAAAATGTCAAAACTGAATCGTGAAATAGCAAGTTTTCAAAATGTGTGGTTTGGAGGTTATAAAACCGGGTACTCTAGCAAAAGAAATCAAAAAGGATTGGAAAAGTATCTCGAAAATAACTTAAAAAATTTAACAGGAAAAAAACTACTAGAGATTGGATGTGGTGGTGGTCAGTGGACAAAGAAAATATCAGAACTAAATATATTTAACAAAATTTACTGTACTGATGTTTTATCAGCTGAACATAATAACTTTTGGAATTTTGTTGGAAATGGTTTAAAAGAAAAAGTCGAATATATTTTGGTTGATGATTTTAATATTGACTTTTTAGATGATGAGGAAATAGATTTTGTTTTTAGCTATGACGTATTTTGTCATATTTCGTATTCAGGATTGAGTGCATATCTTGATTCACTTTCATTAAAATGTAAGTCTGGTGCAAAACTGTTAATAATGTATGCAGATCCAATAAAGTATCTTAAAAGCGAGCCTGAAAATAAATATCATGTTATAAAATATTTACCAAAAAATAAATTAATTTATAAATTTTCAAAAAAAATTCTTACTAAAGATGCGTTAAATGACAAAGACGGAGAGCCTTCTGACCCAAATTACGAACCTAGGTGGTATTGGATTGGGATTAAAAATTTTACAAATTTGTGTGAGAAAAAAGGATTCAGAATCATAGAACATGATATAAATATAGATAAAACGAATCCTATAACTCTGTTTGAAAAGATTTAATGAAATTTAGATATTGCATAGTTGATATAAAAGGTGGATTTGGAAATCAACTATTTCAATATAGTTTTGCCAATCATCTAAAAAAACTTGGGTATAAAGTCAAAGTAAACAATTATTTTTATTTTGATTTAAAACATAACAATGATCTCACCTACAGAGAAGAAATATTGAGCCCAAGTATGTTTGGATTCAAAATTATAAAAAAGTCTGAAAGAAAAATTCTGTCACTTTTAAAAAGAATAAAAGATAGTAAAAAATTGCAAAAAATTAATACACTGTTTTTAAATAAAGTTTTTGGATACTTTAAAGAGAAAGACTTGATTGATGTAAAGAAAATATTGCCTATTTCTCACTTTGATGGTTATTGGCAAGATATAGATTATTTAGATACTGAATTTATAAAAAAAACACTATTTAATATTGATGAAATAAAAATAAGTATTAATAAGGATCCAATTAAAAATAGCAATATGATTTTAGTAAGGAGGGGAGACTACATAAAGATGGGGCAAGATTTAAGTATTGACTTTTACAGAGAATGTTTTGAGATAATTTCAAAATTTCAGAAAGATCCGTTGATTAATGTATTTACAGATGATATTTTATGGGTAAAAAATAACCCACTTTTTAATGCCGCTACAAATATATATGGGCCTGAAGATTCTCCTGAGAAAGTATTAAGTATTTTTTGTAAAATGATAGAAAATGAGAATTTTTTTATAGGAAATAGCACATTTTCTTATTTTGCAGCTATTTTAGGAAAAAAAGAAAACTCTAAGGTATTTGTAGCCGATCCTTGGTTCAGGGATAGAGAATCAAAAAATTTAATTCTTAAAAATTGGAAGACTATAAATAATAAATAAAATTAATTATTTATTGAAGTCGTAAAATTTTTTAGTGTATTTATAAAATATAAAATAAGCTTCCATCCATCTCTAAACCTTGAAATCTGAGTTTTTCCGTAGACCCTTCGCCTATAATGTATTGGGTACTCTAAAATGCTTTGACCAGAGTATGCTGCACTAAATAGTAAATCGAAGTCACCAAAAGGATCTTTGGACCTATTGATTTCTTGCCACTGAAGTATCTTTTCCTTTAATTCCATACGAAAAACTTTAGTACCGCAAAGAGAATCTGTTAAATTTCTAGAAATTACAAATGAAATTAATTTTTGAAATGCTTTATTCCCAATTACATTAAATAATCTCATAGCTTTATTTTCCATCCTATATACAAATCTTGTTCCATTTACAAAATCTGCTTCTCCATTTTCTAGAATGCCGAAAAAATTAGTTAAAGTTTCAGGATCAACACTTATGTCTGCGTCTAATATAGCAATTAGTTCATTACTACTCATTTCAATTGCTTCAAAAACAGCGTTTGCCTTTCCGTTGTCAGATTGACTAAAAACTTTAATATCTATTAATTTATATTTATTTTTGATATCATGAGCAACTTCAACTGTATTATCTTTTGAATCACCACAAGCTATTATTATCTCTAGCTTCTCAAATTTTGGAATTCTTTTTATTAAAGGTTCTAAATTTTTTTCTTCATTTTTAGCAGGAATAATTATTGTTTTTGATAGATTAAGAGATGTATTTATATTTTTTTGGAAAAGAAAATAAGTCTTAATTCCAAGGTTTAATTTATTTAATGTAATTTCTAAAATAGCATTTACCAAATTCCCTATTTTAAAAAAATTAAATGGGAAAAACTGCCTGGTGTGATAACTAATAAAGTGAAAACTGTTATTTGATAGTATGTTAATAAAATTTTTTTTTGTGGGATGGTTTCTTTTCTTTGATACCTTTTTTAAATTTAGCAGTTCAAAGGCATCTAGCAACGGATACCATAGATTATTTATCGATGTAATTAGCAACTTTCCCCTAGCGGAGAGTTTAGAGTTTAAAATACCAAAAAAATTACCTAAATCGTCTACTTCCTCAATAAAATCTGTTATTACAATAATATCAAAATCGGAATCGCTTTTAGAAAGGCTGTCAAAAAATGCTGGGGAGTCAACAAACAAATTTGTAATATTTTTTGCTTTCAGTTTTAAATTTTTATCTTTTGGCTGAATGTGTAAAACTTTATTGTCTTTAAAAATATATTTTTCTATTTCTTTACAGTGTCTTTTATAAAATATTGAAGGATTAAAATTTAGCATAAATCTATAAATTCCACTCTAATGCTCACAATATGTTATTTTAAAATATGCACGATTTATTTAAGATTAATCAAACAAAGTACTTAAACCCACCAAATGACTACTCATCTTCAGACATATATCCTGAATTTCAAATTAAATTAGATATTTTCAAAGATACGCTTATATCAAATATTGCTTCTCGTAATTTTGAAACCTACTTTAAATTTGGAGATGGTGATTATTATTTTCTTAATAAAATCCCCACCGGGAGTGCAAAACCGGGTATAAGAGCTTTAAAAAAACCTTATTCAAAATTAAATCATCAGCCATTTGTTGATGGTTTTAAAAATAATGATAAATACACATCATTAATTTCAAAAGACAATATTTCAAAATTTAATGAATTAATTAAACGTGGTCCTGACTATCCTTCAGAAATAATTTATGGACTTATTGCAAATAAATGGATATTTAAAAACTTAACGAAAAAAATAGGTTTGATAGGAGCGAAACCAAAAATAGAAATTATTAAATATCTTATGGAGCATGATGAATATAAAAATTATTTGGGTCTTGATTCTTTTAATGACTATATCTACATTGAACAAAATTTTGCATGTGACAACCTCGGAAAAACAATTAAGTTGCTAAAAAGTCAGTTGCAATACTCTTCATCTGAATTGTTTTTAGTAGGTATTGGACATGTTAAATCAGGAGTGTTACACGAATTAAAGAAAATAAAACCCGCAACTTATCTTGATGTTGGTGTCGGGATTGATGCTTTGGCTGGTGTAGTAAATATTTATAGACCTTATTTTGGTAATTGGGTAAACTTTAAGCTACAAAACAAGAAGAAACTTTATAAAAATGTCGACATCTTAATAAATAATTTTGGATCTTTAGGTGAGATTCGTAATATATGATATATCAGTAAATTTGTAATATTATTATTTATTTTTGATAAAAATATTCATATCTTTATATGGATCATAATAAAAATTTAAATTGGGATCACTTCTGTACTGACTACTATCAATTTGTTTATATTCTTTTTCAAAATTCTTATAATCACAAAAATTATAGACTCCTTCGACAATATCTTCTCCATAAGAGCTTGGGTCTGTACTCATTACCCTTCCACCGTTGTCTATTGCCTTGGTATTACAAATAATTACATCAGGTCTTTGATTTAGCATTTCAATAATATTGTTTTTTTGAATCCTGTCTAGATCTATCAAAGTTTTTGTAATATAATCTTGAAAATGATTAGTTGGATGAACAATATAAGAGTAATTTGTTTTTTCTAAATAATACAGTACTAGAACATAGTCTAAAGCTAGAACTGTATAATTGTCTTTTTCAAACTTGCTGTCAATAATATTCGATAAATTATAAAGTGGATATTCTTGTTTAACACGATTTAGATCAGATAAATTATTGAACGAACTCTTAAATGATTCAATAAAAGAGACAAATGAGGAAGCGAAGATTAACAAAAATATTAAATTCATTTGAAATTTCTGATTAATTTTTAAAATTAAAAATAAAGAGAAAGACACTAGATAAATTAAATGATGATAATAATTATGTCCTGCTACAAAATAATAAGCTACAGCAAATAAAATATTTAAATTTATTAAATCAAACAAATTTCTTATTTTAAGCGAGCTATTGAATGTAAGACTTAAAGAGTAGAACAAAAATATCGAAATAATTGCAAAGTATGTAAAGAAATTTAAATTATAAATTTCTCTAAGAAATACTCTTAATTCATAAAATGAACTAGCTCTCTCACCAATATATCCGAGTGGTAAATATATGTAATTAGAAATTAAAACATCTAGTAACTTTTTTTCTAAATAAACAAAAATAAAAAAAATATTTGGTATTAGAAAAAAAACTAGTTGTAATATGTAGGACTTTAACAATTTCTTCTTATTTTTATTATTAAACAAACTATCTAAAAGGATTGGAAAATATAGCAATATTGAGCCTTGATTTATAAGAAATGATAATCCAAATAGAAATCCTATAATCTTATGATTAGAATTTTTATTTTTTATATATAAATAGTTTGAATAAGCTATCAAAGGGAGGCAATAAAATTCAGTAAATTCACTAACAAACCATTGAATTGAAAAAATAGATGACAACAGAAAAGCAAAAAATATATATCGAGTTTTGCTTGAATCATAAAGTTTAAATATACCAACAAAAATAAAAATAGTAAGAAATAAAATAAAGTCATTTAATAATTTAAAATAAACATAATTTACTCCTACGATTTTTGATAAAAGAAAATATATATAAATAGCTAAAGGGCCCTTAGACTCCCATTGAGTTTCAAAAGGAATATATCCATAATTAATTTCATTAGAAGCAACCAGATAAGATGACACATCCCAAGTGATTGTTTCAATATTTAAGAATCTGTTTTGGGTAAAAATAATAAAAATAAACAAAGGTAGTATGTAATAATCTAATGAACTAAAATTTACTACGTTCTTATAAATGTATTCTTTTTTGAAATATTTTTTAAATAAAAAAATTAACCCAATATAAAAAAAAGTACTCAAGTATAAACTTTTTTCATAACTTGAATAAAAGAATATTAAAGAAGATGGAATTAGTGGTATGAAATATATTAATAAATTTTTAATTCTCATTTTTTTTAATATCAATCTTTAATAAACTTTTTAAAAACTCAAATAAAAAAATCAATTTGTGCGAAATTCTAAAAAACTTTAAATTAAAAATATTTTTGAAAAAATAATAAACAGAATAAGATCTAATTTTATGAACAATATGAAAATAATTTTTAGATACTTTTCTAAATTCTACATGATAAATTTCAGATAAATTACACATTATGCCATTTACAGACCAGGGTTTATGACTTCCAGCAAAATGAATTAGAGCACCATCTGAAATAACTTTATCTATTTCAATAAAATTTAATTCATATTCGTAATAAGCAAAATCTACTACTTTATTAAGCTTCTGGTCTAACTCTAAATAAGAACCGTCAAAGATATAATTAAGCAAATCTTGATCCCAGTATTGTAATCTTTCACCGAACGAATCTAGTAAACCATAAAAATCTATAGATAGATTCCTCCAATTATGGAGGTTTATATTCATTACTCCAGCATTAAAGTAGCTATCGCTTTTAAGTTCTAGTCGTGAAAAGACATCTTCATTTTTTTTATTTTTAACGATTTCTGTTTTTGAAGAAATTGTATATTCACTATTTAATAATAATTTTGTATTTTCTTCAATATGCTTTATTGGATTTTTAACACAGATTACGTCAGCATCAATATAAAAAATAGTTTCAAGGTCTTTTGGTAGATATTCTGTACAAAACAATCTGTAATAAGTTGCTTCTGAGACGTGTGAGTTGTAAAGATTAGGATATTTATATGGTTTTTTATCGAACCTGAATACTTCTACTTCACTTAGGAACTTATGGTTAGTAATAATCTTAGGCAAAAAGCTAATATCGTTATATTCGTTATGAATAATATATAAATTAATTTTCTTGTCTACTTTATCCAAAATTGAAATTATGGAAGAAAAAGCCTGAAAATCATAATTTTTATCAAAACAATATAGAAAGCTTATCACAATTTAAAATAGTTCCAATTTGAATATCTACACATTTCTATATATGTCAAATAAGATATCTTCAATGCCAAATTTAACTTTCCAGTTAGGGTAATCTTTTTCAAACTTTGATAAATCACTTATATACCATTGATGGTCGCCTTTTCTAGGTTCATCAATATATTCGTAATTTAATTTTTTGTCAGAGATTTGCTCACATAGCGCAATCGCTTCGATCATTGAGCAATTTGAGTAAATACCTCCACCCATATTGTAGACTTCACCCATTTTTGGATTTTTATAAACTTCATGAAAACAGTTAACCAAATCTGTTGAGTGTATATTGTCTCTCACTTGTTTGCCTTTATAACCAAATATATTATAAGTTTTTTTATTAACAACACATTTCATTAAATAAGATAAAAAACCGTGAAGCATAGTACCAGCATGGCCACCTCCAGTAAGACATCCTCCTCTAAAAATTGCGGTTTTCATATTAAAATATTTACCGTATTCTTGAGTTATTATATCAGCCGAAAGCTTTGAAGCTCCAAACAAGGAATGAAGCGTATTGTCTATAGAAAATTTCTCGTCAATTCCGTTTACATACAATGAAGATTTTATTGGAGAATACCTGGTCTTAAGTTCTTGAAATTCTAATTTATTTGGATTATCACCATAAACTTTATTGGTAGAAGTAAAAATAAATACTGCATCTTTACAATATTTTCTAGTTTGTTCGAGTAGATGTAAGGTGCCGTAAGCATTTACGTTAAAATCCAAATAAGGATTGGTTGCCGCCCAATCGTGAGAAGGCTGAGCAGCTGAGTGAATAATAAGCTTTATATTATTACGATATTTTTTAAAAACTTCCTCTAATTTTTTTGAAGTTATATCTATATTGATATGGATATAATTATCAATTTCTTTTTTTAATTTTTCACGATTTTTTAAAACAGAAGCGTCATCACCAAAAAATTTTTTTCTTGAATTATTATCAATACCAATAATTTTAAAGCCTAACTTTGAGAAGTGTTTCACTGATTCAGAGCCTACTAAACCATCTGAGCCTGTAATAATTGCAATTTTTTCTTTATTCATACTTCCTCTTTAAAGTACCTAATTTAATTCTTGAAGTTAAATAAAAATAATTTAAAAATAACCTCAACTCATTTAACATAGCATATGTTACACCTTCCTTTTTAATTAAATTAGAGATAGAATATAAAAATTCGTCTGGATATTTTATCATTAAATTTTTAAAAAAATATAATTTGTATTCTGCAACACGCCAATTGGTATGTTCTCCTTTTAAACTGGCTGTAAATTGACTTCTTTTGTATCTTTTTACATTTTTAATTAGTCCTGCACTGGTTAAATGATTTTTAAAAGTTGTTTCACAATTATTAAATTCTTCAGCATAAGCTAAAGCTTTTTGTGTGTTGATATATTTACAAATACCTAAAAAATTTTTACTGAAACTTGATGGAAACATGGCATGCCTATCACAAATTCCATAGTAATCTTCTCCCTCAGGTATGAAAATTTTACCCTCTACTCCTGCTGGATGGTAATAAGTGTATTTTTGATCAAAACGTGTATAAATGATATATTTATATTTTTTCAGAATGTCTAAATAGTTATTCAAAATTATATCCTTAAAAACAAAATGAACGGAACCTGATGTGTAAAGTCCAGTCTCTAAACCTGACTCTAAATACTGCACAGAGCTTTCACTAAAATTATCTATGTAATAATCTATATAGTTGTCAAATTCTGGAAATATCCACTTATATTGAGCATTTTTAAACAAAGAAATATCTTGATTCCATCTATCACTGCAACAAATAGCTAAATCTGCATCTAGATGGCTGATCACATATTTATATAAAGAATTCCAAGTAGACTCACCACCTCGAGGTGAACCAGCTAAAATTACTAAATAATCTTTCAATAAAAATATATTAATTAAATAAATGTAGTATTTTTTATATTTGTAGATTTAATATAGGATTGTAAAATTATGAAACATACCTTAAAAAAAGTTACGCAGATTAGAAATAAGCCATTAAACATATCGCAAGAAGACGAAAAACTATTCAGTCACGAATATAAAAAAATATTAAAAAAAACCAAAGTTAAACTTTTAAAAAATGTTTATATTGATCAGTCAAAATTAAAAAAATATAAATATTTCAGATTCCATGTAAAGCAATGGAGAATGAATCCCTTAAGTTTTAAAGAAAAAATTATATTTTTTATAAAAGATTTAGTTAATTTTTTCGGACAGAAAGGAAATAAGGATATTTATATTATTCCAAAAGCAACCTGGGTTGTTGACTCTAGGACTTATCAATATTTTCATTGGTTTACAGATGGACTTCAAAGAATTGAAGTTTCCAAAGAACAAAACCAAAATTATCCTGTAATTCTTCTTCCAGGTTTTGATAAATTTAATTACATTACAGACTCTCTAGAAATTCTTGGGATAAAATATTTAGTTTTAGAAAAAAATAAAACTTATTTGGTAAAAAATCTTATTTTGTCCGAAAGGGTTTCTCCAGCAGGGAATTTTAGAAAAAGTATAATTCAAAAAGTATCTGAAAATCTTAAATTAAATTTTAAATATAGCGAAAAATCCAAAAGCTACTCGAGAATATGGATAAGTAGACAGTTAGCTACAAAAAGGAAAATATCTAATTTTGGGGAAATCATACCAATATTAGAAAAACATAATTTTAAAATTATTGAATTTGAGACTATTTCATTCAGTGACCAAGTTGAGATTTTAAAAAACTGTGAGATTTTAGGAGGCCTTCATGGAGCTGGTCATACAAATATGTTGTTTATGTTAAGCAATTCATTAATTATTGAGGTTAGAGGTGATAATGATAATAAAAATAATTGTTTTTTTTCACTATCATCTGATTTAGAAAATAATTATTCATATTTTTTGGCAAAACCAACTAGTGAAAATTTTTACGACTCTGATTACAAAATAGATACTAAGTTATTTGATGAGTACTTGAATAATATAGTATCTGAATTTAACTAATACTTATATTCAATAATTCTATTCTCACCGATAATATTGATGTTGATATGATGATCAATGTTTTTAAATTGATCAGCATCATGGGTTGAATTAATAATAGTAATTTTTTTTTCTTCAACTATGTTAAAAATTAAATCTCTAGACTTATCATCTAAATTTGCAGTAGATTCATCCAATAGGAGAATGTCAACTTCTGAAATAAGTGCTCTAATAAAAGCAATTTTTTGCATTTGGCCAGAAGATAAGCTTTTGTTGTCTATATTTTTGTCTAAATCGTAATTAGATTCTTCCTTAAAAGTGTCAAAAAGTTTAAGTTCTTTTAGTATTTTTTCGTCGGATACCTCATTTTCATTACCATATAAAATATTTTCCCTGAGTGTTCCACTAAAAATTAATGGAGTAGCACCAATATATCCAAACTTTTTACAAAAAGCATCAACTGTACCTTTTTCAGAATAAAAAACTCCTAACAAAAGACCGAGTAAAGTACTCTTACCAGATCCGTTAGAACCAGTTAAAACAGTGTGTTTATTTTTTTGTATTTTAAGATTTAAATTTTTAAATATTCTCACCTCACTGTTAAAGTACTTAAAATTTACACCTTCAAAAATTACAGCATATTCACTTTTCTCATCTCTCATTTTAAAATTTTCTTTATTAACATCATTTCTGTTCTTAAGTAAGTCGGTTAATTTAGATAAATGTACATGAGAATTAATTATTTTATTTATAGAATTTGTGACAGTCCCGAGTACTTGAAATAATTTTAGTGTCACTCCTATAAAATCGAGTGTTAAAGAAGAAGCAATATTATTAATCGAAATTACGATTGATAGAATAAACATGGTTGTAAAGCTCGGCAAATATCCGTTTAAAGAAGTCCATTTTATATTTTTATAATCACTTTCATTTAAAGTATCTAATGTAGATTTAAAATTTTCTATTTCCTCATCTTCTCTTTTTAAGATTTTAATTAAAAACATATTATCAACTATTCTTTGAATTTCCTCACCAGATTCCTTTGAATGCACATATATTTCATGCATATATTTCCTCGCCCTACCTATTAAAAGCTTTATTGGATAAAACAGAATAACGATTCCGATACCAAAGACAAAAAATGAATTTGCATCTGCGTAAGTTAAATATGATATAAAGGCGACAGTTTGAAATAAGCTGTTTGCAAAACCTACTAAATTTCCATAAAAAAATGATACGTGTCCAGCTAATTGTCCAATATAAAAATATGCATCAGCTACTGAGTAATTTCTTTTTTCAAAGACTTCTCTTAAAAGATGCACCTTTATATTTTTTGTTACTCTCATCTCAAGTCTTTTCATTGTCATGCTCTGAATATACGTAAAGGTAAATCTTGCCAAAACTAATATTGGCACTAAAAATTTAAATTCAAGAAACAACTCAACAAAAGGACTTATTAATCCATCATCAGTGTACTCACCAGTAATTATCGATGAGAATATGAGAATCAATGCAACATCTGAAAATGCAGTAAATTGAGAAAGGATGATTACAGAAAATAGAATTAATTTTTTGTTTCCTACACTAGTAATTTTAGAAACATACCAAACATCACTTAAAATTTGTTTGTAGAGATTCATATTTTAATTATAAGTTTTAAAATAATTAATTTTTTTGTTTATTACTTTATTATGAATTTTTCTTAAAAAAGTCTTAAATTTCTTTATTTTTTGTTCTTTCCTTTTAATTGATAAAAAGATTTCCTTTGTTTCCATAATTGGAAACTTTATTAAAACTGAATGTGAATTAGAACATTTTTGGTCATTCTTTTTAATCAATTTCATCCAGTATGCCACAGTTAGTAATTCATCATTAAATTTAAAATTTTTAAAATTTTTATTTATGTATTCTTCTGTAAGATTTTTAGTATTTACAAATAAATTTTTATTAGTATTAAAAATCTTTTCAAAACTAAAGTGCTTTGGAATCAAAGGAATAGATCCAGCAAAAATAGACTCCCAAATACGATGTGAATCAATTCCGTTTCCCCATGGGCATAAAATAAATTTATAATTATTTAAATCTAAGAGATAATCATGTTTAGTAATTATTTTATTTGGAGTTTTTGATATAGAGTTTTTTAGGATATTCCTTTTGATCTTATATCTATGAAAATAGTTCGTATTTACTTCAAAATTAACATATATTTTATTTATTTTGTTTTGATTAAAATTTATAGTTTCAAAATCTTTTTTATGTAAGTTTTTATCAGAATAGTTGTTTGCTAATCCAAGAGGAATTGGGTGTAAATTATCATTATTATAATTTACATTTGTTGAGTACCAATTTGATACTGTCTTGGGCTTTTTCTTAAATAATTTTTTATTTATAGAGTGGTCTGTTTGAGTTGTAATTATTTTTAAATTTTTAAATTCAAGATCTTTTAACTTACTTAGTAAAAGCTCAATAAAATAAGTGTTTGTAAAAATTATATCATTTTCTTTAACATGAATTTTTTTGAGAACATAGAAAATAGTGTTTTTTGTTTCTTCAATTATTTCTGTATCATCCGATCTGAGATTGGAGTACTGTTGTTTAGTAACTATTTCTGAAAAAACAATATCTGAATTTCTAGCATAGTTAAAACTATTTATAATTTCTGTATCATCGATTAAATTTATATAAAGACTCATTACTATAACTTTACTATTGTTAAATTATGCTAAATGTATTTTATAATCCAAGTTACTTTAAAGGCTTTCAAAAGAAAGTTTTAATTACTAAAAAGTTTAAATATTCCATTTTTTTTGACATTTTTGTAGACTTTTTATATCTTTTTGATTTGCCTTATCCAAATAATATAATTCAAAGTGGACCACAAATGCGAATGAATCATCTTATTCGAGGATCCAAAAATAATAAAGATATCCATATAAATAAAAATAAGAGTGACAACAACTATATTATACAATTTGATAATTTTGGTCAGAAACAACTTAATGAAATTATCAAAAATAGAAACTCAAACACAAAAGTACTTATTCGACCACTTTTTACTTTCGATATGGACAAAAAATTAGATACTTTTATTAAAAAATATTCATTTATAAAAAAACTTGTTGCTACAAATTCAACTTTAGAATATCAGAAAATACTTCACGGTTATAGCAGCACTGAACATATTTTAGTTTGTCCTTCTGGTGTATCAAAAGAAAAAGATATCATGCATAAAAACAATCCAAATAAAATATTTGATTGTTTGATTTATTTTAAAAAACGTAATCCTGATGAGCTTCAACAAATTATTAAATTTCTTGAACAAAGGAAACTCAGTTATAACATCTTAAAATATGGAGAATATAAAAATAAGCATTTAGAATCTTTAGCTAACAATTCAAGATTTGGAATTGTTATAGACAAAACTGAAACCCAGGGTTTTGCAATTTTAGAATTGATGAAGATGAATTTGCCTTTATTGGTGTGGGATTACAATTTAAATTTTTATGAAGGAGTTGAAATAAAAGGCACCTCTGTTCCACTATGGGATAGTAGGTGTGGAATAAAATTTCATAATATAAAAGAGTTTGATAACACTTTTAATTATTTCATAAATAATTTAGACTCTTTTGAACCAATTAAATTTATTGAGGAAAACTTAACTTATGAAAAGTTTTTTAAGAATCTGATAAACCATTTTGAAAACAAAAATAATTGGACTATTTAAAAAATACTGTATTTTTAGTAAATTTTTTAGGATTTAGAAAATATTTTAAATAATCTTTTGGGCCATGCCCATGTGATCTTACGCTTAGAAAAGGATACTCGTATTGCATTGTAGGTTTTGTCCTAAATTCTGTTTCGTTTGGAATAATCTCTGAGCCATAAATTTTACTTAAAAGACTAAATATGCTTTGGTCATGTCTGTTCTCTTTAAAGTTTTTGATTTGATTAGAGTTGTTTAAAGAATCTGTAATTATCTCTATATTAAACTCTAATACCTTCTTGTATTCTTTAAAATAGCTTTTACTGTCATTATTTTTTTTAAAGAACATATGCCCTGCTTGAAGCTGTAGTGAGTTTCCTATATCTGACTCTTGTTTTACATCAAAATAATTAAACAGTTCAGTATAGGTATAGTACTTTTCAATATATCCTTTTTCGCATTCCATTCTCAGGTTTGATAATTCTGAAGAATTTATAATATTTATGTACTCATTAAATCTTTTTTTTGCTGGATTTGATATATTAATACTTGCTCCAGCATCACAATATACGACAACGTCACCATGGTTAATCTCTTCAAGAAGATTTGAAATAATTCTGTGTTTCCATATCCAATATCCCCCTCCTCGTGAATAATTTAAAACTTCATTGTATTTATTTTTAAATTCGTAATCTAAATCTTTAGGACCCATGCTTATACAAAAATCAAAAAACTTGCTTCTCTTAGCAAGGGATATTATGTGTTTTTTAGATAGATAAAAATTGTTATCACCATAAGTAAGAAAATAGATTTTCATCCTCTACAAATAATATCAACAATAAGTATAAATTTATATATAAAATTTAAATATAATGTTTAAATAATAATGAAAAATTTTCCATCAGTATCAGTTATTATTCCTTCATACAATAGGTTTTCTTTTTTGCTAGATGCTGTAGATAGTGTTAAAAGACAAAATTATCCAAACCTAGAGATAATCATTGTAAACGACGGTTCTACTGAAAAGAGTTATTATGATCATGTTTTTGAAAATAATACGATAGTAATAAATTTAGAACAAAATCAAAAAGAAATACACGGCTTTGGTCCAGGCTCCATTAGAAATTTTGGAACACAAAAAGCTAGCGGTGAATACTTAGCGTTTCTAGACGATGATGATATATGGTTGGATAATAAATTAATTAACCAAATTACAGAGATGAAGAATAATAATTTTCTACTTTCCTCTACAGAAGGTTATTACGGGGAAGGAAGATATAATCCTTCAGAGAAATATCCTTTATACAATAAAGAAAAATACATAAAAGATTATAAGTATTTGTATAAAGACACAAATTTTTTAAAGAATAACAAGCTACCAAAAATTTGGAACAGTGAATTCACTAATATTTGGAACTGCTTTATAACTTCAAGTGTTGTTGTTCAAAAGGAGTTGTTTAACAACCTTGGAGGATTTAGAAATTTACCAATGTGGGCAGATTACGACTGCTGGAAGGGATTGCAGCAGCTGACTGACAGTATCTACATTGATGAACCTTTATTTTATTTTGATGGATTACATGGACACGGAAGAAATTATGAAAAATAATAAAAAAAGTGTCTTATTTTTTTATCAGAGTGGAAGAGTTTCTAGATTAAACAGTAAGTTGCATTATGCAAAGGAAATGTTTTATGGATTTCATTATTTTAAAGAAAAAAATTACAATGTTTACACTTCAGAATTTAAAAGCCATAAAACAAAGTTTGGAAAATATTTTTTTTTGATATTCGAAAAAAGAATTAGAAGCCTATTAAAACTGCCACTTTACTGGTCTTTTGTCACAAACAAATCAAATTATAAAAAAATTATTAAAAGTGATTATGTTATTCTTTCAAATAACAGAGTGGCCTGTTCCGTATTGCCGATGATAATAATTTCTAAATTTTTTAAAAATAAATCTGTTTACTTGTCGTTTATAATGGGACTGTTTGCAAACAATCCAAGATTTAAAATATTAAGAGTTTTACAGAAGTTTTATATCAAAATTTTATTATCTCAAATAAATTATTTTATATTTTTGAGCAAAGGAGAATATGACTTTGCCGTAACTAACTTTAAAAAATATAAAAATAATTTTTTTTACTTACCTTTTGCTATTGATTTGAATATATGGAAAGATTTAAATAATTGTGCTCAAGAACATATACTATTTGTTGGTAACGATGGTAAAAGAGATTACTCCTTAGCTGAAAAACTTTCTCAAGAACTACCTATTGAAAAGTTTGTATACGTCAGTGAAGAAATAAATACTGACAATGTCTCTAATAACTCAATAGTTTATAGCGGTAGTTGGGGAAATCCTGCAATAGAGGATTCTGATTTGAGAGATTTATATAACAATGCAAAAATTACAATCATTCCTCTTAAAGAATCTCTTCAACCTTCTGGCCAAAGTGTTGCATTGCAGTCGTTAGCCTGCGGCACGCCGGTATTGATTACTAAAACTTCTGGTTTTTGGGATAATGAAAACTTTAAAGATTCTGAGAATATATTTTTTATAGATAACAACGATATCAACAACTGGAAAGAAAAAATTCTATCTATTTCTAACTTAGACAAACAGCAACTAGCTCAAATAATTGAAAATGGTAAGAATACAATAAGTTTGAACTATGACTTAATAGACTTTAATAAGAATATCGAAACAATAATTCATGGTAATAAATGAAGATTTCAATTTTCACAACTTATACTGAACCCGATAAAAGAAGAGATCCATGGAAAGAGTCTCTAAGATGTTACGAAGACTTTGCTGATGAAATTATAGTCACTGGACAAGACTGGCCAACCGAATTTAAATGGGATTTAATTGGTAAAACATTTCAAGAAGGACTTGATAAAAGCACTGGTGACTGGGCTATAAGAATGGATATAGATTATTTATTTCATGAAAAATACATAGAAAAACTTCGCTCATCTCTTGAGAAATTTGATGATTTTCCAGCAGTAGTTTTTCCTCAATATCAATTCTTTACACCTGAAAGATTTCAAATGAAAACAAGGTTGTGTGTTGCGCTTAACAAAAAAAACTTTCCTTCAATAAAATTAAATGGAGGTGGAGATTTATGTTTAGCTACTCTAAATAACAAGTTGCTACCAGTCAATAAACTCCCCTACTTAAATATTCCTATTTATCAATACGAATCAATGTTTAGAACGAAAGATATTATTGCAAAGGATCGGGCAAGGTTTGCAAGGGCATGGTACAGTTACTTTTCTACATACGGAACTAGGGGCGGAAGCTCTGAAGAAGAAGCATTTGAAGCATGGTTTAATGAAATAAAAGAGAAATACAAAAGACATACGAACAAAATAAAATTATCGAATCATCCAAAATATATAATCAAAAAACTTGAAAATTTAAATAAAGACCAATTTGGATATAATGCTTTTAATCTTAAATTAAATACAGAACATTCTTTTAAAAATTTTCTTAAAGGCAAAAAAGAGCTTTATCTTGATCGTTCGATTTATAATATAAATTTAAAAAGTAGTATTTTTGAATAACCCAACATCTCTATGTCTTGATGCTTTTATCATTCTAAAATTATTTTGATATAGAAAGTCTATTATTTCTGCTGAAGTGGGATCATTTGTTATTCCTCTCTCTGGACCATAATCAACTGTAATATACTCGACGTTTTTAAGTGTATTTGTTGACCCCTGTAAGACTTCTAATTCCGCACCTTCTGCCTCGATTTTAAGTAGTTTTATTTTATTGTATTTAAAACTATCTAAAGTCTTGGTATTTAATTCTATTGATTTTTCATCTCCAAAGTAAATCAAAGAGCTATCACCTCCTTCTGTGTTTAAATAAAACATTCTTTTTTCATCTACATAAGAAAGTGCATTTTCATAAATTGATACATTGAAAGGTTTCGTGTTTTTCTCAAGGGCTTTGAAATTAGCTGGATCTGGTTCAAATCCAATATAATTACAATCTATATTATTTAATTTAAGCGAAAATAATAATTCGCCTACATTAGCGCCACAATCAATAACATTGTCACCTAAATTAAAATCTATTTCATCCAAACAATAGGTATCGAAAATAAGCTTTAAGTGATTTTTATGATCAAGAATTACTCTATCAATTCTTTTGTTTGGAAAATACAAAATATTATTATTCCACATTTTTTTTCCATAAAATTTTTCATGGTAAAATATTTTTCCATCTTTTGAAAAAAAGAAATTCAAAATGAAACAAAATAATTTTTTGTTAGTATTTTTGTGAATAAAGCCAATAAAAAGTCCGAAAATTGTTATATATATTTTTTCAAATTTTGAATAACTTATTTTTTTACCTTTGAACATAAAATCTGGTAAATCAATGATGGCTGCCATATGTTTATATTAGTTGTTAAATTATTTTTTAGCTCTTCACTAGTATCTATGTGCAAGATAAAGTAGATATCTTTACTAAAATGTCATTATGAAAATACTTGTTGTTTTTACTTATAATTATTCATTGTTAACCTGGAAAGACTCAGGTACGTTAAATAAAGAATTAAAGACCTACAAATTATTAATTGAAAAAAATAATATAGATTACACCTTTCTAACCTTTGATGATCCAAAGAAAGTAAAAGATATTTTTTCAAATACAGATATAAGTGTTATATCTGTATTTGAAAAAATAAAAAAATCTAAATATAAGAAAATAAATTATTTTAAGTCTTTTTTGATACCTTTTTATTTCAAAAATGAATTAAAAGATATTGACATAATAAAACAAAATCAACTTATGGGTTCATGGATATCTTTAATGTTAAAGTTCCTTCTTAAAAAACCACTAATCATCAGAACTGGATATGATATGTATGAATTTAGTAAAAAAGAAAATAAAAAGAAACTTATTCAAGTGCTATATAAATATTTAACTTATTTCTCATTATTATTCTCCGATTTATATTTAGTCAGCAGTAAATGTGATTTTAATTTTTTGAAAAAAGAGTTTAAATTTAATATCTCGAAACTTCTCATTAGACCAAATTGGGTTACTAAAACTGAGTATGTAGAACTGAAAAACAGAATTGAAAATAGAATAGTTTGCATTGGACGCTTAGTAAATCAAAAAAATTTTAGTTTTATTATTTCAGCATTCAGTCATTCAAATTATGTAATAGATATTATAGGTGATGGCGAATTAAAAAAAGATTTACAAATTCTAGCTAAAAATAGTAATACAAAAATAAATTTTTTAGGAAATCTCGAAAATGAAGAAATATTAAATATTCTCCCAACATATAAATTTTATATAACATCATCCATTTATGAAGGTAATCCTAAAAGTACCCTCGAGGCTATGTCTGCAGGTTGTATTGTTGTTGCTTCAAATATAGATAATCATGCTGAAATTATTAACAATGAAAAGAATGGTTTTTTATTTTCATTTGAAGAAAAAGAATTTATTAGTTTTTTTAAGAAAATAAATAATCGAAAAGATTTAGACGAAATTTCAATTGCAGCAAGAGAATCTGTTCTTTACAAAAACTCGTTAGAAAAATTATCTAATTTAGAATACGAAGATTATCTTAAATTAATTGTTTAAATCAACATATTTACTTATCAAAAATACTTTCCATAATCTAAGAGCGTTTATACGAGTTCTAAACAAAAATAATTTTTTTATCTTTTTTTCATCGATTAATGAATAAAGATTTGTACTTAAAACCGTATCTAAAATCATATTTTTATTTTCATAAATCCAGTTTTCTAAATTGAATACGAAACCTTGTTTTTTTCTATTTAAGAAATTGTCATCAAAATCACTTTTAAGATAATTTTTAAATAAAGCTTTTTTATTATTAACTTCTAGATAAGTTGATTGTGTTGAAAATATATATTCAATTAGTCTATGATCTACAAAAGGAGACCTTACTTCTAGTGAATTATGCATTGAAGTTCGATCAACTTTAAGCATCATCATTTCTGACAAGTAGAATAAGTACTCTGAATATAGAAGTGATTTATAATCATTATCTAATTCCATTATATAATTTTTTTCAAAAGTTCTTGTATCTCCTACCCCTAAAAATTTTATAAAATTTTTATCTGAGAAGTATGCAGCAAGTGCTTCATCGATTTTATTTGAGTATTGCAAAAACTTACTACCAGTACCCATGTAGTTTGGATAAAAATTATTTAAATATTTTAATAAATTTTTATTACTATTTAAATTTTTTAGTAGCATTTGAGTCCTCAGATAGCCTCCAATTAGTTCGTCCCCACCATCTCCAGATATTGCTGTTTTAAAATTTTGAGAAATTAGTTTAGATATTACATAAGATGGTACTGTCGACGGATCGGCATAAGGTTCATCAAATGCTTCAATTGATTCAAACACATTATTTTCTATTTCTTTTTCTCCAAGTTCCACCTCAATATGATTCGTCCCGTATTTTTTTGAAACTTGGCGAGACCAAAACCTCTCATCATATTTTTTGTTACTTAACACAACAGAATAAGAATTTATATTCTTATTTCGATCATGCATGTTCTTAACAATTAAAGAAGAGTCCAGACCTCCAGATAAGAAATTAGCAATTTCAACATCAGCTTCCTCTCTTATATTTATTGAATTGGAAATTAAATCAAAAAAATAATCTTCTTCAAATTTTTGATTTGAACTAAATTTTCCTGGATTCCAATATGTAGTACTTTTTTTTCTGATCTTAGGATTATTAAAGTCTATAGAAACAATTTCTCCAGGTCTTAATTTATATACATTTTCATAAATAGTTTTTGGTGAAGGTACTACACCATAGTTTAAAAAATCACTTAAGGATTCTCTATCAACATTTTTTATACTTAATTCATTTGCAATGCTTATAAGATTTGAACCGAATATTATTTCATTATTTATGTCACTATAAAACAAGGGTTTTTGGCCAACTCTATCTCTTATTAAAGTTAAAACATTATTATCACTTGAATAAAATGCAATAGAAAATTGACCAATTATTTTACCTATAAATGATATTCCGAAGTAGCTAAGACCATTTAATAATACCTCTGTATCAGAATGATCGCTGTAAAATCTTATTCCATCTTTCTCGAGTTCTTTTCTTAAACTTCTGTGATTATAAATTTCGCCATTAAACATTAGTATTGTTTTTTTATCATTATTTATCATTGGCTGTGACGCATTTTTTCCCAAATCAACAATTGACAATCTATTGAAGATAAAATTAAAATTTAAAAAGTCGTCATTTTTAAAGATTTCTGAAAACTTATTACAAATATTTACAGTTTCATCAGGCCCTCTGCAAACAATTCTTTCATTATTCTCTTGGAGAGAAAAATTATTAATCGGCTGTTTAGAAATTTTACCTATATATCCACACACACAATATATTTTAAATTATAAGCAAAAGAATAGGGCTACTAATTTGAGCAAATAAATTTCAAAATATTTTCAATTGTATATAAATGTTAAGATTAAATAGCTATGAAAAGTAAAGATGTTGTATTTTTATGTGGGGATTATCCAGTAAATCATAAAACCCCTGAAATTGGAAGTAATCCAAACTATATTTTTAAAAATGATCCCCTGTATGAGCAGGTTAGACTTTTTGATTATGACGGAAACACTGTCTTAGTTAATTCCTTCATTGAGTGTGAACATTATGTAAACGGAACTTGGAATTATTATCCAGGAAAAGATGAAATAATTTATTTAAGTTGGATAAATGGTTTTTTGTTTTTATCACTATTTACAGTGATTTTTTACAACAAGCTAATCAAGAAAAAAAGAATAAAAATTGAAAATTAAAATTAATAAAGAATTAGCCATAAAAATTAGTATTTTATTCATTATTTTACTTGTGCCGTGGCTCATTATGGGAATTACGTCGGACGTACAACCAGAAAAAATAACTTCAGATCTAAGGTTTTATGAAATTAATACCTGTGAAATATCGATTATAGATTTTTTAATAGAAAACCCAAACGTCATTTATCAAGACCACTATAAATTAAAATTTAATGACTACTCCCTTATGAAATGCTTTGGATTGATTACAGGAATTGATCAAATTAACCATGTTTTTTATATATCTATTGGTACAAATACATTTCTAAATATTATTTATCAGAGCTTAGTTTGGAGCTTTATTTTTTGTTTTATTAAGAAAAATAAAAATTTTAAATTTAGTATTAAATTTTTATTTTCTTTAATATTTTCTGCAATATTGCTTACATTAACAATCTATGTTGAGGAAAGATTTTATGTAAAAAATGTTTACTTTTACGACTTCAATAGCTTTCAGTATTTTATCCAACTATTGTTATTAATACTCTTTATTAGCTTCTTAAGTGCATATTTTATAGAAACTCGACAAAATAATATAATTGTTTATTTACCATTTTTATATTTATTAATAGGTGTTTTCAGTGGAACAAACTTTAATTACTTTATTGCAGGATTTTTAGTGCATGGTATAAATTCTTTAATTGTTAAAGGAAAATTTTGGCTTCCAAAATTTTATTTTTTGTTCCTTTTACTTCTATGGGGTAACAATGCCTATCCAAATGAATATTATGTAGATCCAGATAAACTTCGAGGTTTTACAAGCTCAATATTTACAGGTTCTTCAGTTATCTTATATAGTTTAATTTTTGGCTTTGTAGTTAACGGGTTAATTTATATATTTAACCAAAATCAAGCTATTGATATCAACCAATACTTAAGAAACTTGTTGAAGTGCAGTTCTTTAATTTTGATTATTGGATATTTAGGTTCCTCAATACCTGCTTTTAATTTTTTTAATTATTATTTTTTAGGTTTAAATAAGTATGGAATTAATAGATCAAATATTTTTGGAATTAACGAGTGGGGTGAAAGATTAGCATGGAGAGGTAATTATCCAAGTGCAGAGACGATAGGAGAATTTTTTGGCTTAGGAATATTAATATTTCTTATTCTGATTTTAAAAAAACAATATGATTTTAAAAAGTTTGATATAGTTTTTCTCTCAATTACATTTTTTGGGCTATATTCTTCAAATAACAGAGCTGCTTTTCTTTCAATATTTGTCTGTTTGTTTATTTTTATCTTAAAAGAGAAGTATGAAATTAAATATTTAAAATATTTAATGATCATCTTTTTAATTTTATTATTTGTCTTTTTAATAGGTTTAAATAACTTTGGTTATTCAATGACCTACTTGGGGGAAAGCTTAATAAATGACGGAAAATACTATTCCTCAGGAGACTTATTGTCTTCGACTTTAGTATATTTAATTGATGCAAAGGGAGGGGATAACGCTATATACAGTATCGTCAGCATATTAAGTATTTTTGGATTTTTTGTTAACAGGTCAGAACTGTGGGGAATATTTATATCAAGATTCGATCCGGAATTTCAAGAGTTAATATTCGGTTCTGGTTTAAATAATTTTGGTCAGCTTTATGGCGAAGTTTATATAAACCCTACATATAGTTTTCTACTGCCTCATTCTAGTTTTTTAAGTTATTTTTTGTTTATAGGAATTTTAAATTTGGGAATACTGTTATTGTTTTATATCACAAGACTCATATTTAAATATAAAAATAACTCAGATTTGCTTTTGTACTTGGCAATATTTGTTATTTTAAACTTGTTAAAAAGTGATTCGTTGCTCTATTCATCTTCATTAATTAATTATCTATTTATATTCTATTTTTCAATTAAAAAAGATACACGTTTAGTCTAAATCTATAAAGGAAAGTAATGAAATTATTAGTTTTTGGAAGTAACGGACTGGTTGGAAATTCCTTAAAAAGAATTTTTGAATCTTCAAATATTTTTAATGATATGTTTTTTTCAACAAGAAAAGACACAAATCTATTTCACTTTGAAGAAACATCAAAATTAATTAATGAATATAAGCCAGATTATATTATAAATGCTGCTGCAAAAGTAGGTGGGATTTATGCTAACAACAAAATGCGTTCTGAGTTTTTGATAGACAATTTGAAAATAAATTTAAACATACTGGAAGCTTGTATTCCTCACAATTACATAAAAATAATCAATCTTGGCAGTAGCTGCATTTACCCATTGGATGCTCCTAATCCAATATCTGAAGAAAGCTTTATGCAAGGATCTTTAGAGCCTACTAATTCACCCTATGCTATGGCAAAGTTGACTGCTATTGAGTTGGGTAATTCACTAAAACTTCAACATGGACATTCTGTAGTGAATCTAATGCCAACTAACCTCTATGGTCCAAATGACAATTTTTCTCAAGAGTCAAGTCATGTCATACCCGGCATGATAAGAAGAATGCACGATGCAAAATTCAATAATGAAAGTAGTTTTTCTATTTGGGGTTCAGGAAAACCCCTAAGAGAGTTTTTATATGTGGATGATCTTGCATTATCGATTGAGTTTATTATTAAAAACAAAATTCAGAAAGATTTAATCAACATTGGAAGTGGAGAGGAAATAAGTATTTTAAATTTAGCTAAAACATTGAAAAAATTAATCAATTTTAATGGTGAATTAATTTTTGATTCATCAAAGCCAGACGGAAACCCAAGGAAATTGCTAGACAGTTCATTAATTAAAAGTTACGGCTGGCTTCCTTTAACAAATTTAGAAGAAGGATTAGAAAAATCTTATAAATGGTTTCTTCAAAGCCATAATTAAATTTTGAGTGTTCCCAAGTCGGTTTAATTAATTGTTTTTCTATTAATACTTTTTCTTTTTCAGCCAGTAGCAGATCGCTTTCAACCATAATTTTTACTAAATCTTTGAAACTTGTTTTAGGTTCCCATTTAAGATGTTTCTTTGCCTTGGAAGGATCTCCTAATAAATGGTGTACTTCATTTGGCCGTTCGTATTTTTTATCTGTTAAAACAAAATCTTCCCAATTTAAATTTACTACATTAAAAGCCTCCCTTGCAAAATCTTTAACGCTATATGCTTCTCCGGTTGCTATAACCCAATCATCAGGCTTTTTATGCTGCAACATCATCCACATAGCTTCGACATAATCACCTGCAAATCCCCAATCTCTTATAGCATTTAAATTTCCCAGAGTAACATTAGATTGAATATTGTGATAAATTCTTCCAACAGCTCGCGATATTTTTCTAGTTACAAAAGTTTCACCTCTTAAAGGTGATTCGTGATTAAATAATATTCCATTTGAACAGAACATATTATAAGATTCTCTGTAAATTCTAGTTATATTATGAGCAAACAATTTTCCAGCAGCATAGGGGCTTTTTGGAATAAAAAGAGATTCTTCATTTAATGGTTCATTGTCTATACCACCAAACATTTCTGAGGAAGATGCCTGATAATACTTGATTGAATTATCTAAATTCTTTACAGCATCCAATATAGTGACCGAACCAGAAGTGCTGGTTGAGGTCGAAAAATGAGGATTCTTAAATGACACTGCTACGTGTGATTGTGCAGCTAAATTATAAACTTCATCAGGTTGAATTTTTTGTATTAAAGAGTTGATTGAAGAAGAGTCAAGTAAATCAGAATAATAGAGCTTGTACAATCCCGACTGTTTATAATCGGAAATTAGCTCATCTATTCTTGATGTATTAAAAGTAGATGACCTTCTTATAGTTCCGTGAACTTCATATCCTTTTTCAAGCAATAGTTTGCTTAAGTAATATCCATCTTGTCCAGTTACCCCAGTTACAAATGCTTTTTTCATAACAAGATTCTATTCCTCTTGTGACGTATTGAAGGTTTTATTTGAAAAATAATAATTACCTAAAATAAAATAAAAAACAATTGGAAAATGTGCATTTTCCATAGAGCTGTCAAATAATGATACCCATAATAAAGGAAGCAAAAATGTTAAAATATCATACCTAGAAGATGATTTAAAATAAACTTTGTTTATTTTAATAAATAAAAAAATAAAAAGAATTAATTGAATTACTCCGCCTCTACTAAATATTTGTAGAAAATAATTGTGAATATTTTCATTTATGTCGTCTAATCCGGTTCTATCATTACCGTAGCCTGTATTGTTAATTTGAAAAACATATAATTTATCTTTATATCCAGATCCAAATAAAATAATATTTTCCTTAGACATATAATCGATTTGATCCTGCCACATATCGAGTCTCCAATTCAAATTACCATCACCTGAATAAATTCTTCCACTTTCAATATATAAAAATGGATAATCTTCTTGATAATGTTGCAGCCTGTATTCTCCTAATGAAGAATACGAATTAGCAATGACCTCCGGTGAAATTTCTTCTGGAAAATTTTTTAGCTGTGAAACAATCGTTGGATAGGTAGATATTGATATAAATAATAAAATAACTGGGACAGTCATTTTATGAATTAATATTTTATTTCTATTAAAAATAAACAATTGATAAAAAGAAAATATTAATATACCAATAAATGCACCTCTACTTCTATAAAGCACAAGGGGTAAAAAGAATCCTAAATTTAAAATAAAAATATTAAGAGCTTTTCTATTATGATCAAATTTATCATTAATTAGCAGATTTATAACTATAAAAAATAATGCTAAATCTGAGCCTTTGTGTGGTTCGTATTTATCCGAATATTCAGTAAAAAATTCAATTAAAAATTGTGGAAATTCATATATAGAAACAAAAAAAATACTGAGTAATATAAATTCGATTAATATCACGCCCCCAAGACTTAAAAATATCTTTTTAGATTTTGCTCCCAGGAAAAATATTGAAAGAGTCCAGATATATGTACTGGCTTTGTAAGTATAGGAAGAATCAAAATTAGCATCTGATATGACTGTAAGAAAAACAAAACTGAAAAACATTAAAGTCAACAGTATTCTGAAATTAGATTGATGAATCATTAAATTCATATTTTTTGAATTAAATAATATAAGATATAAAAAAATAATTAAGGTTAATGCAATAAATATCTCACCAACTCTATAGCCGAACACATATATACCTATAAATGACCTAGAAAACATTGCAGCTAAAGTAATATAAGTCATGAATAAAGCTGAAGCAATGCTTAAAAGTTTTTTTTCAAAATAATAAAATTTTTTAATCATGGTTTTATAATTTTATACTTTGCATCAAGGACTTCATTCGCATCAAGTATCATAATAAGACCCCAATTACATAGTAATGTACCGTGAATATCTGAAGTGTCTAAGCCAGATGATATTGTGACTCCATAATAATGTGTCTGTGACTTATTCTTAAAATATGAAAAGCCTTTTTCAAAATCTTTATACAATTCTTTTATTTGGTAAATTGAATCATTTAATTTTTGAAGGACATCTTTTTTTCTATAATCTGTTTGCTTTGTGCATCTGTAAAGAACATATATATAATCCACTATGTCGCACCCTTCCATTAATGGAACATTGGAAAGACAGTATTCAATTAATTTTTCTGGATAATGAATATCACAGTCTAACCAATCAAGTCCTGAAAGTACCTTCATAGCACCATTTATCACTTCCCTTGAGTGGCTTGGGTTTCCAGTAAAATAAGATCCTGTATCTTTATCAACAATTTGATTAATGAATTCAATTAAATCATTTGTATTTTTATCAAGGTTTATTTTTGAATATACACATAACGATGCATATTGGGCACCTGAAGTCCAAGGTTTGTTCCAGTCCAATGATTTTAGATAAGATAATAAACTTGTTGATGTATTGTAGACTGAATCATAATCTTTATAATTTTTAAATCCAACTTGATATAAAGAAGAGATTGCCTGCTTTGTTTCTGCATTTATGGCCTTATGAAATTTAATTTCATTACTATCAAAACTATATTTAGGTAAAAAATTTAATGCATTTTTTACAATTTCTTTTGACTGTTTTTTTAAATTATTATGATTATAAAAATTATAAATAACAGGATCTACGTAAGAATTAGGTGGTAATTTGTCTACATTTTTTTGAAAAGAATTTATAAAGTCAACCCATTCTTTTTGTAAGCTTGACGGTAACTTATCCCATTCACCATTCATATAATACATTTTCATACCAAAAGTACTAAAACCTAATTTTAGATTTTTCCCCTCATCAGTTAGTCCTTCAAGAGCAGGCAAGAAATTGAAGTTTTCCTTCATTTGTAAACTATCAAAAAATTCAATAGATGATTTGATTGCTTCATTAGCAAATTTATGAATATTCATTTTTTCAACTTTCTAATAATAGAACTAAGAATATTCTGAATGTTTAAAAATAAACTTGATCTAATTTTATTAATTACTTTATTTTTGTATATTAAGATTGTTCCAATTAATTTTTTTTCAAATTTTATTAAATTACTTCTTTTTTCAGAAACTAATAGCTCAAATAAATCTAAAAATTCTTCACACATTTTATCCGAGTTAAAAGGGTATGATTTAAGTCTTTCCTTGTATTGATCATAGTTTGAAATGATGAATTCTAAACTTTGTTCAAAATTGTTGACGAATTCTACGCCAAAGTTTTCGCAGTACTCTGGAATTCCTCCACTTTTTGCATATAGAATTGGTAAACCACACTGTGCAGCTTCAATATGATGATTACCAGAAGGTTCATTTATTGATGCGGTAACATAAAGATGGTGACTTTTAATTTCTTCAGCTAAAGACAAGCCTGCAAGTGGTAAAACACAATTTGTATTATTTAGTGTATAGTTAGTATTTAAATTTCCAATGTAAGTAAATTCAATTCTATCACTCCACTTGGGCTCGTTTAACATTTCATCTATTTGTTTATAAATTTTAAAACCTTTATTATCATGTGAGCTCCAGTGATGAGTCACTATTTTGATAGGATTTTTTTTATTCCATACAGAAGAGTTGCTATCATTAAAAATTTCTTTATTCGCACCTGCAAGTATTACTGAAGTTTTCTCAGAGTTCATACCAATTTCTGTATAGATATTTCTCAACCATGAGCTAACAAATACAACTTTATCAGCTACCTTGCTTGCACTTAAATAAAAAGAATTAATATTTTCTGTATTTTTTCTTTCATCGCATTCGTTAATTCTTTGTACAACTGCAACATTTGGATTTATAAATTTTTTATATTGTTCAATTTCTTTGTGATTGAATGTTGAGGAAGATTCAGATCTACTTCTTGGGTCAGTAAGTAAAATAAGGTCTAGTTTGGGATCAGACAAGTCATATGTGACACTATGACCCTTTTTTATTAGGTAATTTGATAAATTAATAGCAAATAAATTGCCTCCCCCCCAGGGGCCGCGAACTATTTTTGAACCTATACTAATTTTCATAAAACTCAATAAACATATCTCTAAATAAATTCATACCATTTGGAATAGTAAATTTTTGTGCTTCTTTATAAGCATAATCTACATCAGGTCTTGCATTTTTAAAATTCTTAATACTATATATCGATTCTGGACTAAGAATTTCACTAGCTATACCAACATCAGTAGACAAAATAGGGGTTTTAGATACTGAGCATTCCATAATTGCCTGTGGACCCCCTTCGATTCTTGAGGAAACTATATACAAATCAAGAATGTTATACAACTGATTAAGCTTACTAATATCAATCATCTCAAAATACTTGTAAGGTATACCATTTTCATTAAATTTATTTATAAGGTAGTTTCTACGTTTACCAGTTAGAACAACAACTAAATTTTTGTTATTTATAAACATTTGTTGAATTAATTCAAAAAATATATCTGGACCTTTAATAAGTTTTGGAGATATTAAGTCTTTACTCTCAGTATCTCTTTGAAAACTTCCAACTAAGTAATCTGTTTCCTTAAAACCATACTCTTTCTTTAAATTCCCACTTTGATTTATTCGATAAAACATATCTTGGTTGACCCAGAATGGTATTGAAGTTATTTTTTTATTAGTTAGTGTTATGAGTTGTTCTTTAGTTTTTTCACTTATTACATGGTATTCATCAACATATTTATCTAAATCATAGAAATCATTTTGATCAAAATTTTCAAAATCAAAATGATAATGAGAGCATATAACTTTTTTATTAATCAAATGTTTTTTTGGAACTTTTTTCCATAACCATGGAGATATTATCCACAATATATCCGAGTCGTTAATAAATTTTGTAGAAATATCCTTATTGTTTTTATACCACTCTTTTCTTATTCGATCGACAATCCAGGATTCATTTATCTTACTTAAATAAATTTTCATAAAACACACTTAATAATTTAATACTTAAAAACTAATATTATTCTCTTATAGTATTAATTAAATGCAAAATATATTAATTACTGGAATTACTGGTCAAGATGGCCTTTTCTTAACTTCAAAATTGTTAAATGAAAACAAACAAGTAAAAATTTTTGGCGTATCAAGAGAGAAGAATAATAATTTATTTTTTAAAAAACTAAAAACATTGACCAATATTGAAGACCACAACATAACTTTGATAAATTTAAATTTAGAGAACCTTAATAAGGTAGATTTTTTTATTAAAGATGTGATGCCAACACATATATATAATTTATCAGGCCCAAGTTCAGTATATAAATCTTTAAATGACGATTATAGGACATACAACCAAATTACAAATATTTTTAATAATCTTATATATTCTGTAGAAAATAATATGTTGAATACAAAGTTCTTTCAAGCTTCTTCTTCAGAAATGTTTGGTGAAAATACAAACGGTATCTTTAATGAACACAGTAAACTTAGGCCATCAACTCCCTATGCTAAAGCAAAATATTTAAATCATATTGAAGTAATAAGATTGTTTGAGCAAAAGGGTTGGGATATCCATTCTGGAATTATGTTCAATCATGAATCTGAATTTAGAGCAAATGAATATCTTTTTATGAAAATAATAAATTCTGCAAAAGATATTAAAAATAATGAAATTAATAATTTTGAAGTTGGAAGTTTAGACATTGAGCGAGACTGGACTTTTGCAGGAGATACTGCAGATGCAATTTTCAAAATAACTAATCAGGGGAATGAAAGTAATTACGTAATTGGTTCTGGAAAAGGATATAAAATTAAAGATTTAATTGAAATAGTTTTCAATTACTTTGATTTAAGATTTGAAGAATATTTAATAGTAAATGAAGACCTGAATCGAAAAGAAAATTTAATAAAAGTTGTATCTTCTCCAAATAGAATAAAAAAAGAGCTTTCTTGGGAAGCAACCTTAGGATTTAAAGATTTAGTTATAAGATGTATAGAAAAAAAATATTATGAATAGAGCTTTATCTCTTTTTTAACTTTATTTGCAAAATAATTTTGTTCTTCTTTAAATTTTGAAGATATATTATTTTCAGTATTTAATAAATACAATATTTTTTTTAAATTGATTATTTTATATTTTTTATTCATCAAATCGGAAAAGAGTTTGTAATCTTGTGCGTAATAAAAACTTTCATCGTAATATCCAACATCTTCAAGATAAGATTTTTTAATCATTAAAGTTCCATGAACAAATGGATTTTTGAATCTAATTGTTAATTTAGATGGCAAATAATAGCTCTTTCCCGGAATTTTTTTATTTGTTTGCAAACTTATAGCTCTAGTGGTGCATATATCTTTGTTATTTTTTTTCATTGCATTTATTTGTTCTAAAAATCTATTTGGTAATGATATATCGTCAGAATCATGACGAGCTATATAATCTCCTTTAGATTTTTGAATTAATTGGTTTAGTGATTTAGTTAGTCCAATATTGTTAGTATTACTAAAAACTTTTAGTTTATCACTTTTCATTTCCCTCAATTTTTGTAAAGTATCGTCTTCAGAAGCATCGTCGACTACAAGAGCTTCAAAATTATCATATGTTTGATTGAGGATACTATTTAAAGACTCGACAACTGTATCGCTATTGTTATAAGTAGAAATTATCACAGAAATTAGAGGTTTATTGTGTTTCATTTATGTCTTCCAATATATTGTCAAAATTTGTTAGCAATCTTTCTTTAGATAATTTTACTTTTATAAATGATAGAATTTCTTCACTTGTTGTTTTTAAAACATCTTCATTAAGAAGAAGTTCAAACTTTTTTGATAAATCATTGTAATTATATTGTTCGAATTTAAAAAGATAATTATTTGTATAAAATTCACCCATTCCTCCAAAAGATGGAAAAATTGAAGGGACTGCATGCATAGAAGCTTCACATAACAGCCTTGGTTGGCCTTCAAACATTTTTGTAGCTGTCACTACAGCTCTAGATTTCATTATAAGGTTTAATACTTTCTTATTTGGTAACTGCCCCATAAATTCAATATTTAATTCACTGAATTCTTTTTTTAATAATGATAATAAATCTCCTTCCCCAATAATTTTTAGAGATAGGCTTGAACAATCAGACTTAACCCATGCTTCAATTAATTCTCTAACCCCTTTTTGATCAGAAATGCGTCCTGCGTAAACTACATAATTTGATTTTGGATTATACATAACATTCTTGTCTTCTTTTACAACTATTGGATTTTCATGTATTGTTATATTTTTTTTATCAATACCAAGCTTTTCTAAATAAATTTTTTGGTGATTTGTCAGCGCTAAAATTTTTAAATTAAAATTTATTAATATTTTTATATATTTTTTACCATACAAGATAACAAAAATTGATTTAAGATAAGACTCTTTAAAATATTTATTAAAAATTTTATTTTTTCCTTCAAAACCACACTTCTTACAGAATTCTTCGGAACCAAGGTGTCTAGATGATAAAAAAGATTTAGTACAGTCAAACCTAAAATTATGTATTTTAAGAATAATAGGAATCTTATGCTTTTTTAAAATATTAAAAATTCCTAAGCTTGCTTTAAACCAAGTGTTGTGAACATATACATAATCGGGTTTAAAAGAATTCAGCTCTTTGACTAAAGCTCTGTTTGAATTGAAATTATTTTTTGTAATAAAAGAAAATAATTCAAAAATTCCAATATTAGAATTTTCAAATTCTAAACATTTAATTTCATAATTTTCTGATAAAAATTTTGCTTCTTCTAAAAAATTTGAGTCTTCTCCTCCATATTCTCTATATTTAGTATTTATTAGAAGTATTTTTTTCATATTTAAATTTTTAATCTCATGTTTATTGTATAAGCTATTAACTTAAATTAATGATTTTTTTTATTTGTATGAACATGTTTAAATTTAAATATTTTCTAAAAATTTTTTACTACATTGAGTAACATGTTATATATATGACTTCTGAATTGTTTTTTATTGGGATGTCAAAAAATTGTCTTCCAAACCTTGAAAAAAATATTAACTATTTAATTGATTTCAAAAACAAATCTAAATTTAATGTAAACATATGTATTATTGATTCTGATTCTATTGATGGAACCAAAACTTTTTGTAAAAATTTGCTTAAAAAAAAATATATTAATGAATTTATAGAGGTTGATGACTTAGAAGAAGAATTTAGCTCTAGAATTGAAAGATTGTCAATCTGTAGAAACAAAGCTATCAAATACTTGCTTGATTGTGCCGATTCTGAATTTATATATGTTCCGATGGATCTGGACTTAGACCTATTTAAATTAATAACTTTTCAAGAGTTGGATGAATTAATAAATTATTTTATTAATAATGAAGGAGTGCAGGGAATTTTTCCTTATTCTGTTCCTTTTTATTATGATATTTTTGCTCTAAGAAAAAATGATTGGGTAAATGGAAATAACTTGCTCAAAGCCAGGACCTATAAAGATCGATTTAAGATCTTTACGTTTATTTTTAATTATTTTTATATTTTTTCTAAACAAAAAAATATAAAAAATTTTAAATCCGATCTTATAAAAGTTGATAGCGCATTTGGTGGAATGGGTATGTATAAATTAAAAAAAATGGAACTTAACAAGGTTTCTTATGGAATCAACCCAAATAATATAAATTTTTATTCAGAACATTTGTATTTCAACAATTTTTTTAAAAATCTTTACATTTATAAAAAATGGAATATAGTTTCACCACCTGAATATACATTTTTTAATACTTATTCACTAAAAGAAAAATTGGTTTATATATTAAAAACTTTAAAAAATGATACTAAAAATTTAATTACGAAATAGTATAAATTTTTTAATAAATTCCTTCGTTATTCTTAGACTATTTGCCATCACTGTGTAAGTAATTGGACCTGTGTTGACAACTGGTAATACAGAAGAATCTATAACAAAAGTTTTCTTAAGGTTTCCCACTCTTCCTAGATTGTCTGAAGATGTTTCTATAGTTTTATTATTTGGTTTAAATTGTGAACCAAAATGATAACTTTCACCATTTCTTACGTTATTACTAAAAAAACTCAAGTTGATAATACCTCTTCTATTCAAATTTTTTAGAAATTTTTTCTTAACTTTTTTTTGACTTTCAAAGTCGTATTCAACAATTTTTTTATTTATAACTCCATTAATTTTGTTTAGAACTATTTTTGACGATACTGATGGATCAACAAATAGTCTCATTCCTCCAAAATAATTTTTTATAAAATTAGGAAATTTTTTAATAATTTTATATATATACGGATTGTCTAAATATATTTTCAAAAGGCTATCGGAATAAAAATATAATTGACTAAAGAAGAGTTTTTTTTCTGCTTCACCGCTAATAAAAACAACAGGGTGGGACATAGGGCTTTTATTATTATTTGTTTTTTTTATAAATGGTATTGTATGCAAGTCAGAATGGTTTATTTCAACATTTGAAACAAGATTTGAGTTTAAAAATATTTCTGATGTAGAAAACGCACCTGCCCCAATAAATAAATAATCGAATGAGAGCTTTTTCATTTTATTATTATGTAATATTTCACATTGTACATTTTCGCCTTTTTCAGTAAATTGTATTAACTTGTGGTTTGGTAGATATTCAATATCTTTATTTAAAATATGCTCATAAATTTCTTCTTTACTTGACCAGAGACTTCCAGTAGAGCACATTAATTTAAAAGATCCGCAAAATTTACATAATGAAAAATCTCTACTATTTTTAAAATTAATTAAAAATTTTGAATGTCTGGCATTTATTTTGGAGTTATTATTTAACTTTTTTAAAAGTAAGTCACTTTCTGTGCTTTCCGGAAAAGAAATTGTATTTTTCAACTTGTTTTTTTGATTGGTTAGAAATAACAATTTATCATCTAATTCATTAAAGTATTTTTCAATGTCAATATTTAGTTTTTTATAAATTTCTTTTTCATAATCTAGTAAATCATGAACTGCGCTTCCCCAGACTGTAGATAACCCCCCAAAGCTTTTAGTTAACAACTTGTCTAATTGTGGGTTGTTAATTTCAAAAATTTTATTATCAATTAATCTTGATTTATTAATGAAATTACTTTGATAAATGCATTCTTTATCTTTTTGTTCTGGTTGATAATTTGAATTATCAATCAGAACAATATTCAAACTACTTATTTCTAACAGCGTCTTTAGGCAAATGTAACTTGCAGGCCCAGAACCAACTAAAAGTATATTCAAAATCTAAACATCCCATTAATATTATACAATGAGACTATTTGTTACAGGTTCAAGCAGTTCCCTTGTTGAAGAAATTCTCAGTAATATTGAAAATGTCAATATTTTAAAGATTAAAAATTTAACTAGTACTGAATCCAATAAGATGGAATTTGATTCAAGAATTCTTGAATCCTTTCAAGAAGATGACAAGATAATACATGTAGCCTGGAATATGAAAAATAGAAATGAACATTCGTCAAAAATTATTAACGTTAACGGATCTATTAAATTTTTTGAAAATCTCACAGAAATTCAAAAGAAAAACTTTGTTTTTGTTTCATCAGTAGCTGCAGAAACTATGTCAGTTTATGGTCGCCACAAAAAAATGGTCGAAGATCACGTAATTTCGATGGGGGGCTCTGTTATTAGACTCGGTATTCTTTATAATGAAAATTCAAATAATTTAAAATTTTTAGAAAATTTAAAATCTGTGTCAAAATATTTACCCTTCATACCAAACTTTTCAGGAAACAAAAAGATATATTACATAACTACAGTAAAGAATATTGAAGATTTCTTATTTAATTTTAAGGAGAATGTTTTAGTAAATTGTATTGAAGAGAATTCTGTTAATTTTAAATATTTAATTCAAAACATACTTAAGATTAAAAAACCAATAATTAGCTTTCCTTTTTGGCTTTGCTACGGAATTGTTTTATTTTTAAACAAGATTTTTCCCACATTTTTGATATCATCTGATAGCTTTTTATATATAAAAACTATGGTTAAAAAATGAGTGCAAGCAGTTTTTCAATTTCTGTAATTGTTCCTTCTAAAAATGATGAGAGAATATTCTTGAGTTTTTATGATGATATAAAAAATTATTTTATTGAAAAAAATTGGGATTATGAAATTCTATTTGTATCAAATGGTAGCTCACAAGAAAATTTAAAATTTATCAGAAAAATCAAAGATAAAAATTTTATTCACCTAAATCTAAAACAAAGTGGTAAAGGGCTGGCCATAAAATTTGGCATAGAACAATCTAAATATAAAAATGTTTTATTCATGGACGCTGATTGTTCAGTTGCAATTAATGAACTAGATAATTTTGTAATTAATAACAGATTAAAAAATAGTGTATTAATTGGAACCCGAAGGACCGGTGAATCTGTCAATAAAGGTACTCCCATACTCAGAAGGGTTAGTGGTACTATTTATCTTTTATTAGTAAAAATGTTGTTTGGACTTAATTTAACAGATACACAGTGTGGATTTAAAGTCTTTGAAAAATCACTTTATGAAAGTTTGGATTATATTAAAAATGATAATTTTTCATTTGATATAGAACTACTAGTTAAATTTTCAAAGAAAAATACAATTGTTGAAATACCTGTAAAATATGTACATAATAATGATTCAAAAGTATCTTTGTTTAAAGATTCATTTTTTATGTTCTATGACTTAATAATGCTTAAATTAAAATATTAGTTTTAGCAACTCATCAAAGGAATTGTTAAATTTATCAAAAATATTTAGATCTTGATAAGTGGCTTCTGGAATTATTGTAAAAAAAGAATAAATTAAAAATACGTACACAAAATTACTTGGTGAGGATTGATTCATATCAATATTGTTTCTACTAAATTCAAATAAAATGTAAAAATAATATAGGTAAACAAAAAATAAAAAGTATCTTCCCCAATCTGCTCCCCCAAATAAAAATAAAGGTATGCAAAAAAGCATTTCTTTTTTAAAAAAGTAACTCTCGAGTCCAGATAAATTTTTAAATTTACTTCCAAAATGATTTATAAATATGTACAAATAAAAATAAAACAAAATAAATATCCAATGGTTCAAAGTGCCTTTATAAAACATTTCAAATCCAGATTGTGTAAATATCTGCCTTTCGTAGCTATAGGCTAAGGCATATATTGCAGAATTTTCAAGATTGTTTCCTAATATGTTCCTGTCAAAATCACTTAATTCATTCCACATAAGCTCTACATCTGCAGAGCTTCCTTGTTGAGTGAGCAAAAATAAAAACAAGAGAACACCTGTTGCAAAGTAGGTATTTGAAATTTTTTTATAATTTGTTTTAAGGATCAAATAGTAAAATGGCAAAGTTATAAGTAACAAGCCCTCATGTATTAAAGATGTAAATATTAAAGAACTAAAAAGAAAAACTTTTAAATTAAAGCTTAGAAAATAATTATTTTTTTGGAAATAATACAAGAAAATTAGAAAAAAATTAATAGCAAAAATTTCTTTACGATTAAATGAGTTTCCATAATAAATAAGATAAAGCAAACTAAAAGAAGATAATAGGAAAATATTATACTGGTATAGTCGTAATTTAAAAGTTTTAAAAAGCACGTAAATTAAAATCATTAAAACTAAACAATTTACAAATATTATTGACTGTATCGTATTAAAAGCTGGACTGTCTCCACTGAAAAAGAGAATTATTTCTCCCAAAAGTCCTCGGCGTAAAAATTTTGAAGGATACGATATTAAATTTTCTCCGTATGACCAAGTTCCCCACTTTAAAGTGGAGGAAAAAATAGTATATCGAATTAAAAAAAAGGCAGTTAAAGAATTTATAAAATAAAAAACTAGCTTTTCATAAAAAGTAGAACTTTTAAACATAACTTAATCTTAGGCTATAAAAAATTAGTTTTATTAATGATTTTTCTGATATTTTGAAAAAAATTATATATATGATTTGACTTATATAAAAAATTTTTAATCATTGACTTAACTTTATATTTTTGTGAGATCAAATTTTTTTTTATATAAAATGCATCACCCCATACACAATTCTTGTCCCAAAAAACAGTTATTTGTCTATTGAACCCATGAAAGTATAAAAATCGATCTATATCCTTTAAAACTGGTGAATTTGCATAAAGCTGTTTTTGACTTATTTCAATAATTAAATAGTCAATATTTTTTAAACTTTCAGTAGCTCCATGTAATACTTCTAGTTCATATCCCTGAACATCTATATTTAAAAAATTTACCTTTTTTAAATTTAAATTATCTAATTTTTCTATTTTAACTTTTTCCGAACCTTTAAAAGATACCTCTGGATGTAAATCTTTATGCAGTGTTGGCACAAGTAAAGAAGCTGAGCCATTGTGTGTGTCTGACAGGTTTAAATTTTTTGTGCCAACCTTATTACCTAATGCGATATTTATTACATGCACATTTTTGTCAGTGGAAAACTTTGATGCTAGATATTTGTATATTTTTTTTTGAGGTTCAATTAAAAATATTTGAGAATTTGAAGAAATTTTTTTGTAAATTTCAACTTCGTTTCCATTATTAACTCCAACATGGGCAATATTTTTTATTTGTAAATTATAAATATTTAATAAAGTTTGTAAATTAATAAGCATTCTTAATATGGCATAGAAAACTTTTTGTTTGCCTTCTATTATATTTTAATATTAAATTGTTTAAATAAGTTATGTAGTTCATTTGAGTAAGTTATATGTTTTATTTTGTATATTTTAATAAAAATTTAATTTCTTTCAAACAAGAGTATTATTGAGATATGCACAGGCTAAACGACTATTTTGAAAAAATATATGTAATAAGTCTTCGTAGTGCTAGAAATAGACGTGATCACATCACAAACTTATCAAAAAAATTTGATTTTAAATTTGAATTTGTTGATGCAGTAGATTACAAAACAATTGATGTAGACAAATTAAAAAAAGAAAAGAAAATAGCTTATCCTGGTAATACCTTTTTTTGTACAAGAAAATGTACATGCAAAGGTTTAGGCCATGAATTGAATGTTAAACAATTAGGGCCAAATCTTTCCCACTTAAAAGTGTGGAATAAAATTATAGATTTAAATTTAGGAAATGCTTTAATTTTAGAAGATGATTGTCATTTTAAACCAGGATTCCAAAATTCATTTAATGAGGTCGCAGAAAATTTTCCAAAAAACTGGAACTACATTTGCTTAGGTAGAAATAATAAATTTAAAAATAGTAAAAAAAAGATACAAAAAATAAAAAGAGGATTTTCAGGTGGTCAACTATATGGAATGTCCTACCTTGCTGCTATTAAAGGGGTTGAACACTTTTTTCCAATGAGAGCAAATTTGGATGGCTATTTAGATTATTTTTTAATACAAAAAAGATATGGCAGTGTTGGATTAAAAAAATGTTACGCATCTACAGAAAATCTTGGTATTAATGGTTCTGTTGAAGGTAAGTTTGAAACAAGTCTTCAAAAGTATTTTTAAATAAAAATGTTTTTAAAAATACAACTGGTCAGTCTTAAATACAAACTACAAATTTTATTACTGATTTTTGCTACTCATCAGGTTTATTACATAACCAAAATTGGTACATGGTGGGATGAGTCTTACCATAATTTAGCTGCCAAATTAACGATAGCAAAAATAAAATTTGCAGTACTAGGCATAAAATCTAATGAATACAGATATGATTTTAGCGATCATGAATTTTTTGGAATGTTTTACCAGATTCAAGTTTATTTTTTTTCAAAACTAAATTTTTTATACAGTTATTTAAATAGTAATTTTTTTGTAAACGAATTACATTTTACCTATTTTTTACGTCATATTTATTTAGTCTTTTATTCGTGCCTAGGATTATATTTTATATTTTTATTACTTAAATATTTGCAATCTGAAAATTTTGCATTTGTTTATATCCTATTTTTAATTTTAATCCCCTCAATTAACGGGTTTGGACTTTTTGATGATAAAGATATTCCTTATGCCATTCATTTATTTATTGCGTATTTAATGTATTTATACTTTGTTAAAAATTTTGAAGAAGGAAATCATCCAAACAAAAAATTAATATTTTTAACCGGACTTTCATTTGGTTTATTGCTCTTAATTAGATTTAATGGAATTGCTTTTTTAACAATTTTATTAATTTCTATAAATGTGCTTAACTTAAAAAATCTAATTGATAAGAAGTTTTTCTTTCAAAATCTAGCAATAGGTGGATATTCGTTATTAATTTTTTTACTAGGAACTGTTCAAGGTTGGGGGGAATACCCGAAGTATTTAAAAAATCTTTATTGGCAACAATTTAAAGTTTCTACTTGGAATGGAACAACAATTGTAAATGGTGAAGTTTTTAGAAAAAGTGGCGATACTTCTTATTTATTTAAAATATTTTTCTACAAACTTCCTTTAACTTACTTTTTAATGATTCTTATTGTCTTATTTTTATTTAAAATGATTAGAAAAAACAAACTTCTATCCTCTAGTATTGTATTTTTATTTTTATTTTTTATTGCATACTTAGTTTTAAAACCTGCAGCATATAGTTACGAGAGGCAATATATTTTTATTTTCTGCTTTATCAATCTAATTGCATCTTTTTCAATATATGGTTCGAAATCATTTATTTATAAATACTCACTAGTCACTATTGTTTTGGTTTTCAATATTTATACTCAATATGGACTTGAGGAGTTTAAATATACTTATCTAAACGAATTTGTAAACGAAAAAGAAATATCGACAATTGATCCAAATTGCTTTGAATTTGGGGATTGTGGTCAATGGTCAACAGATCATGTCTCTATCTCTGGATTAGAAATGGCAAAAATGGTATCCGACACAGACATTCCTTTAATGACTTGTGCTCCTTATCATACGGTTTCAATATTCAATAATAAAGATAATTATATTAATTTAAATGAGAATCATATTTTTAAATCTGGAAAAGATTTAATGGACTATACGCTTATTAATAAAGAGTTGCTAATACAAAATAATTCTCAAAGAATTTACTCAGACATTAACTTGTTTAGTAACTTTATAAAAGAAAGTAATATAAAAACTTTTAATTATTTGTCCGAACATCAGCTGACAGATAAGGGAAATCACTGCCTTCACTTTTTAAATCAGAAGAACAAATTAAACTGCAGATTGGTTGAAGAAAATTTTGTTAGACTAAGGGGCACAAAAGTATCAATAAATTTTTTACTAACCTGTGATGTAAATTGATAAATCCAGCTTTTTTTACTTAAGTGTTTAAGAATAAATACATTTTTTTTATTTAATTAAACTTAAAAAACTTACTTCTTTCAAAGAGAGTTTTATTTTTTTTAACAATTAAATCATAGAAGTTCCAAGCAAGTACAAGAAAATTGTAGGAGTTCGATTTTTTAATATCTTTCGAACTTATAATTTTAATTTTTGTACCGGGTATATATTTACCAATTTTCAATTCATTGTCTTCTACAATAAACTTAAAATCTTTATCTGATAAATTTAAATAATTTAATAAAGTAGTAGCTTTTGCGGGTGCTCCGTATCCAATAATAGGAAGTTCCGTTCTTTTTAGTTCTTTGATTAAGTTTATTAATTTATTTTTTTTCCTAAAAACATCATCCCTAAAATTTAGATAAGTTTCTATACGATTAATGCCATAGGATTTTTCCTGAATTCTAAGTAAATTAACACTTTTATGTAGATTTTTATTTTTATTTTTTGAACAATATACTCTAATTGATCCCCCATGTGTGTCTACATTCTCTATCTTGAATAATTTTAAATTATGATGTTTAAAAAATTCTTCCAAAGAGTAAAGTGACCAATAATTTACATGTTCATGATATATATTATCAACTATTCCAAGTTTCATATTGTCAACCAAGTACTGTACTTCAAAAATGAAAACTCCATCCTTTTTTAATAGTTTCTCTACATTGCTTGCAATATCATGTAAATCGTCATTATGTGCAAATACATTAAATGCAGTTACCACATCTGCCTTGCCTTCATCTTTAATAATTCTTTCAACTATCTTTTGATTAAAATATCCATTTAAAGTTTTTAAATTATTCTTGTTTGCAATCTTAGCAATATTTTTTGCAGGCTCTACGCCCAAACATTTTATACCCAACTCAGAGAGTGGCTCAAGAAAAATTCCATCATTACTTCCTATATCAACAACAAAAGATTTTGTTCCTATTGTGTTTTCTTTGCTTAGTTTCTTGGCTAAATTTTTAAAATGTTCTCTAAAAGTTTCAGTTGTTGAAGACAAATACAAATACTCGTCAAACATAATTTTTGGAGGTATTACAACACTTAATTGACAATTAAAACAATCTGTACAAACAAACATTTCTAAAGGAAAAACATTAAATTTTTCGTTTTTTTCATTGAGTAGATTATTTGCTAAAGGTGAATTACCCAATGAAATTATAAGCTTCAGATTATCACCAAAACATACTCTGCATTTGTATTTATAATTCTGAATTAAAAATTCAGCCATTTCGCTATCAACTAATGTGTATGGCATTGTATGGGTAACACCATAATTTTGATGCTGTCTCTCTCCACTAACAAGATTTAATAAAATTGAGTCTTCCAAAAATATCATTGTATGAGCTACATTTGGAGGTATGATAGATAACTCACCTTCTTTAACAATTCGTGTCTCAACTACTGATGATTTATCAAGTAAATTTTTTGAAACACTAATATACCTTCCTTTTATCAAAAGACACTTCTGAGTCTGAATGGGGTGAAAATGGTTTCCTCTAACTGAATTTTTACTTGACTCTACATACCCAATACTGTTTATCGGTTCTTCTAGATAATAATTTGAGATAAGTCCTCTTGAATCAATATAGTTATCTTTTCCAGAAGATAATGACTCGTTTTCAAATTCTTTTTTTTCTAATTTCCAATAATCTATCATTTCTGAGATGGAATTTTCAATATTATGAAGAAAAACAAATCCTGTTTTTAATATTTTTTTATTTGAAAGAGTATATCCAAGGTTTGGAACTGGGTCTTTAGAGTCAATTAATTTAAGAGATTTATTATATTTTTTACATATTTGAGCAACTTTTTTTACATTTAGATTTTCATTAACACAGTTGAATGTTGTTTGAGAGATATCTTCATCGTCAGCTACAAATTTCATACATCTTGCTACATCTTGAACAGATACAAGGCTTTTTAATTGCTTACCTCCAGAAAAAAGCTTGATAGTTCCGTCTTGTGAAGCAATTTTAGAAAACAAATTTGGCATTACATTTAATCTGGTTGAATCTGAAGATAGTCCGTAAACCGATCCTAAACGTAAAATTACATAATTTTTTTTGGAATTTTTTAAATCTAATTCTGTCTGGTATTTTCCTTTTGCATAATCAAGAACAGGCTTTGGTGTCTTTTCTTCAGTAATATTTTTTTCAATACTACTTACTCCTTCATATATTACGTGTGTTGAAGGAAAAATAATTTTAGTATAATCTTCTGAAAAGTTAATTATATTTTTTGAACCATCTACTCCAACATTTTTAATTAACTTATCTATGGCTGGGTCTTTCTCATGCGCAGTTTGCGGAACGTCTGTAATGCCCGCTAAGTGAAAGACAAAATCAGCTTCTTTTAATACTTCTTTTAACTTATTTTTATCTAAAATATCACATTGTATAAACTTTATACCCCATGAATGAAGTCTATTTACTCTATCTGAATAAAATTTATTGTCTAAAGCAATTATTTCAAATTGATGAGTGTGGCCAGAGTAAATTTTACACAACTCAGTCCCTATATAGCCAAGTGCGCCTGTAATGACGATTTTTTTCATTTTCATATTTTAATCATAATCATATTTAGTTAAAAGAGTGATTAAACAAACATGCATTTAAAATTCTATACGAAAAGTTGTATTGAAAAATATCTTGATAATACTTTTTTAGGAGTTAGAAATAAAAAAACAGCTAAAATAATTTTTATTAATGATGTATTACTTTTATAAACTTTTGAAAAAGATTTACAAATTTTCCATTTGTACTGCAACTTAAATATTAAATTAAGACTTTTTAAATTGTAATTGTGATTAATAATTATTTTGTTTTCATCAATTTTATAATCTAAATAATTCTTATGAGACCATAAATTTTTTGATGCAATGAATGCATTACCATCGTTAGTGGCTTTCATATATGAATAATAAAAGTGGTCTGGATTCCTATATAAATTACTAGCAAATACTTTGTTTCTCTCTGAATTGTCGTGATCAATCTTGGAAATGCATTCATATACTTCTAAATATTTAACATTTTTTGAACTACTAATTGCTCTAGAAATAATATCATGATCTTGCCAGCCCCATTGCCACATATACTCGTTAAATCCATTAATCTCTTCAAGGAGTTCTCTTTTAATTAAAAAATTTCCTGGGTCATTTTTATTGTTATAAAAAATAATTAAATCATAATTCCAGTAATGCAACTTGCTAAATTTAGCACAATCTATCAATACATCAGCATCAACTTTAAATATATAATTTGAACTAGCTACTTGAAAAGCGGCATTATACGCTTTGTTGTGTAACCATATTTTTTGATTATCAATCCTAAATATTTTTACTTTAAAATCAGGAAAAAAATTAGTAATTTTTTTTTCTGAACTCCAGTCTAAAACTATATGCTCATTTAAATTAAAAAGTTGTTGATTATTTTTTATATTTTGAATTAAGTGATTTTCTCTATTCATGCTACAGGTAACGACTGAGATAGATTTGGAGTCCAATTTAATTCCTTTCCTAGGTGTTGTAAATAATTTTTAACTTTCCTAAAGATTCATTTTTAAATTTGGTTTTTAGGTTTTTTAAAAATAAAGATGGGGGTTTATATTTCACTATATTGTAAATTATATAAATTAAATCAAATATATGAGTTCTATAATTAAATATTACATATGGATAAAAAAAAATATGGACTAGTTGATATATATGGCGGTTTTGGAAATCAGTTATCTCAGTATTCAATAGCAAATTACCTAGAAAATAGAGGATTAAAAATAAAAATTAATGTACATTGGTATTCAAATGAACATAAATTTCCGAGAGATCTTATTTTCAATCCAGAATTCTATGATTTTAAAACAGCAAATAAAAAAGATCTTAGACTTTTTCAAATACTTGATAATACAAAAAATAATAAATTTTATTTTAAAAATCCAAGTGAAATTTTAAAAATATCTGATTTTAAATTATTTAATAGATTTATAGGTTATTGGCAAGATCTGATTTATTTAGAAAATTCAAAATATTTTCTTACTTCTAAATTAAAAAATAACAAAAATATTAAAAATGGCCTAAATTTTGTACCAGATGATAACAGCGTAATGATTCATGTTCGTAGAGGGGACTATGTATCAACTAAAAAATTTATTGACATTTCTTATTTTGAAAATGCAATTAATAAAATTAAGAATAGGGTAAAAAAGCCTAAATTTAATGTATTTACAGACGACAAAGAGTGGGTTGAGTCACAATCAATATTTAATGATGTGGAAAATATTTTTCACTCTTCCAGTTCTAAAAAAGATACCATTTTAACTTTTTCTGAAATGTTAAAACACAACCACTTCATAATCAGCAACAGTACTTTTTCGTACTTAGCAGCATATTTTAAGTTTAACGAAAACTCAACGATTGTGATTCCAGAACCATGGATGCCAAATAGTAAAAGACTTTATAATCTATATGACAAACAATGGATAAAAATCAAAAGTAACTAAATTTTTTTTATTGGATTAATTAAAAAACTACTGTATTTTTTATTAATTTCTTTAAGGTAGTCATCTTTTTGTAAATTAATGAATTCTTTGTGATGAATTTTATGAGGATAATTTTCGTATTCATTATTTCTTAAAATAACCTCATCAGATAAGTTTGGAGTAAATATAGTGTACTTTTTTAGTAAAAATCTATAAGCAAAAACTTTCTTTCCTTCCAATGCGTTTTTTAAAAATTTTTTAGAATCATTTATATTCTTCAAATTATGATTTAAATCAATTAGATCTAATTTTAGGAAAAAATACTTTCCGAGAAAAAAATCTATATGGAGCTTATCAGAGGATTTAAATTCATAATATATATATTTTTTCAATTTTTTTCCTATGAATTTTTTAAAATCATACTCAAATTGTTTTAAATCATGCGTAAGTATGTCTAAATCGCTTCCCTTATCAATAAAAGGAAAATTGATATTTTTTTTGATTAATACATAATCTAAATTGTTATTGGTATTCAGGAAACTATACAAAATAGATAAAATTCTGTAAGTAATAATTTTTTTAAATATATTTCGCATAGAAGTTTATATACTTTTTTTCATGAGCTAGTCTTCCTATCATCGCGAAAGCTCTATGCTTTCCACTTACAATAGAGTTATTAGCGATTTCTATTGGGTTATTTCTTAAAAATAATTTAATTTCATCATCTGTCATGCTTATGAGGTCTTCATAGTATTTTTTTGAATAAATATTAGGTTTATTTTTATTACTAATATATATATTTGCATCTTTATATGAAACAACATCTTTTTTAAATCCATAAAGTAACGGGTAGATAAAAAAATTATTTCCTGAATTCCAGAAATTTTTATTGGCGTATAAAGGCTCTTCGAATATTAAGTCCGTTGGGGTTTCTATCACTTTTTTTTGGACACTGATAAGATTATTTTTGTCACTAAAGTAATTAACAATTTCGTATACTTTTTTATTCTTGCCAGAGTCAGTTACGAGATCTAGGTGGGGTTTTCTTAGTATCCAACTTTTTGAACTTTCTGCTTCTACCCTGAGCTTTAAAAAGGTTTTTTCACTAATTTTTTTCTTAAATTTGTTCAAATAATAAAGCTTTATATAATTTAAATAATTTTTCTTATATGTATTTTTTGTTTTACTTTTTTTTATTAATAAGAATCTTCTATCCTGAAATGAAAAATTAACTAATTCGCTTTCTAGATTTTTCTTTTCTAAAGAGATTACTTTATAGATTCTAGAATTATTTAACAACCAAAGTTTATGTAAATCTACATTGACTATTTGAAATTCTGTTCCATTAAATACTTGCTTTATTTTTTGTATATCAACATCTATTACTACAAAACTATCTTCAAAGACTTGATCAGCAGAATCTTCAAAAATATGGTTAGTTGGTTCGTTTAGAAAGTATTTAAAATTATTTTTTTTAAATATACTGTCAATCTCAAGAATGGAACGTAATCTCTCTTTTTTTGCAATATGTATATTTATATTTTTTAATTTTGCTCTATTAAAGAGAAAATCTAGCTCATCCCATTTCTTGGCATTATTCAATTTTAGCTTCCCGTAATATAACTATAATTGTAAAGAGATGAATACTTTAGAAATACCTCATAGAAAAATTTATTGTAGACTGCTGCTAAAAATTAATGAAAAAAGTGTTTTGCCATATAATTATATTTCAAATAAAGATATTTTATATATACAAAAAAAAGAAGATTCAAGTAAAGAATTTGGCATTGTAAAACTGAAAAAAGGGATTCATTATAAATATATAACTGAAAAAAGTAAGAATTATAATATTTACAATGATTATTTAAACATATCTTCACAAATTGATCACAGTTCTGAAGATTACGATGATTTAATTAAAAATTTTAGCTTGAAGTTATTAGAAGAAAACAAAGTATTATTAAAAAAAGTTCAATATAGAAAAAGATACCATTATGAAATTATTGATGGGTGCCATCGATTAAGTATTTACTTTAGTCAATATGAAAAACTTAATCCAAAATATTTTATGCTTGTAAATGAACATTGAACAATTATCGATTGTCCTAATAATGAAGAGGGCATTGTAAAAACTCTATCCTCAAAGCCAAAAAAATTAATACTTTTTGGCCTACCAGCTGTGATTAAAACTCTACAGAATTGGAACCACTTACTTAAAGTAGATGATGGATACTTAGGCCAGAAGGTAAATTGTACTAAAGTAATTTTATTAATTAAATGATAATTAACTTCAAAATAGGTAGGTCATACTAAAAAACTATAAGTAGTAAATTATATAAAGTATCCTCTCAAGATAGGTTATTTAGAGTAAAATATAATAAAAATAAGTATCTAAAAATACAAGGTATTAAAAAAATGTTAAGTCTAAAAAGTTATAAAAATAAAAAAATTGTAATAACTGGTGGAGCATCCTTTATTGGAAGCCATTTAGCTGAACTATTACTAGATAATGGTGCCAAAATAACGATTATCGACAATCTTTCAAGTGGGACAAAAGGAAACATAAATCAAATTATTAACGATGTTAATTTTATAAAAGGTGATGTAAGGGAAAAAGACATCATTGACAAAGCACTTAAAGGTAATGAGATGGTTTTTCACTTAGCTGCTATGCATGGAGGAAGGGGTTATATAGACACCCACCCTGTTGAATGTTTAAATAATATGTCCTTAGATCATACTGTATACGAATCATCCATCCGTAATGATATACAGAATATAGTTCATGCAAGCTCGGCTTGTGTGTATCCTACAAATTTACAAAATAGTGAAATTGATAGAGGTTTATTAAAAGAGGAACAAGCTAATTTTGAAGAACCTGGTAAAGCATTTTCTGATGGTGAATACGGCTGGGCAAAGTTAATGGGAGAGCTTCAGTTAAATGCATTTATTAAACAATATGGTATAACTGGAACTTCGGCACGTATATTTACCGCATACGGAGAAAGGGAAAATGAATCACATGCAGTAATTGCATTAATAGCTAAAGCTATTTTAAAACTAGATCCATTTCCAATTTGGGGAAACGGTAAGCAAACAAGAAACTTTACATACGTAAAGGACACAGTCATGGGTCTTGCTTTAGGAGGCTTAAATGAAAAAGGTTTTGATGTTATTAATGTGGGATCAAGTACCCACAACACTGTACTTGAGCTTTGTGATGAAATATTTAATTCATTGAATTGGAAACCAGATTCATTTGACTTTCAACTAGATAAACCTGTTGGGGTAAAGAGTCGTGCATCAGATAATTCAAAGATTTTAGCTAATTATGAATGGGAGCCAAATATTTCTCTTAAAAATGGTGTGGCAAATACAGTTGATTGGTATGCTTCCAATACAAAAATAAAAACTTTTGAAGATCTAGACAATCTCTTGATGAGTAGATAGCTTAGGTTATTTATGAGCAATCAAACTAATGTTACAGTTGTAACTCCAGTTCACAATGAGGGTATGTCAATAGCTAATACTCTAAGAGAATTTTTTTTAAAGTTCCAAGATTCACCTTTAGATATAAAATTTGTAGTTTCAGAAGACGGATCAACTGACAACTCCGTTGATGAGATAAAAAAGGTTAAAAAAGAATTTAATATTACATTAATAAGCGATGAGTCTAGAAAGGGATATTCAAAAGCCGTTGTAGATGGACTAAGGTTAGTTGATGAGGGCTTAGTCTCATTTATAGACTCTGATGGACAGTGTGATCCCGAAGATTTAAATCATCTTCTTGATAATTATGACGGAAAAAGTATTGTAGTGGGCTATAGAAATCCGCGTATAGATAGCCCAATTAGGAAATTGATGTCAGGTTTATTTAAAGCGGTATATTTTTCTATCTTCAAAATAAGGCTTAAAGACCCTTCATGCCCGTATTTTTTAACTTCTAAGGAAAATGTCGATTTAATTTTAAATACACCAGAAATAGGGTTACTTAAACAAGGTTTTTGGTGGGAATTTTATGCTAGAGCATATAGTTTAGGTATTAACTTTATCGAAGTACCCGTTAATCACAGGAGTAGAGCTTTTGGGCAGACAGTAGTTTATAGGTTTACAAAAGTACCAAGAATAGCTTACGAACACATCCTTGCACTATTTGAATTAAAAAAAATATGTAAAAAGCTTTAACTTAATAAATTAATTTATTTTAAAGCCTAGTTAAAAATGGTTTGGTATTTAGGATACTTGTGTGATAAAAAAAATTAAATTTCTTAAATATTTGTTGAAACAACAAGAAATCTATTTATCTAATCAAAATCTTCCACAACACAAAAAAATTGACAAATCTTTAGGAAGTCAAAAGGGGCAGGTTGAATTTCTAATTAATAATTTTTTTAACTATGAAAAAAACGGTTTAAAAAAGAATGGTTACTTTGT
>MDTG01070181.1_pt1 | contig 70214 bp, 52 predicted proteins | sample 811421 | NCBI WGS metagenome assembly MDTG01 (sample SAMN05326645, study PRJNA326480) | marine metagenome | isolation source: seawater | place: Pacific Ocean: South East | collected 2011
GAGGAAAAAAGAATGAACAACAGAAATATGATGAAAGGAATGAGCGCCCTAATGGTCCTGACCTCGTTTGCAATGATTGCTTCGGTGGTTTCGGCACAAGAGGCATCGACCGCCGCGTCCTACAATTGGGATGCAGCTAAGCTGGGAGCTGGAATTGCGCTCGGATTAGCAGGTGTTGGAACTGGATTGAGCCAGGGACCTATCGGAGCAGCAGCAGTCGGAATGATCGCTGAAGACCCCAGTAAGTTCGTTACTGGACTGATCTTCACAGCTCTACCTGAGACTATCGTACTGTTCGGATTCCTTGCACTGTTCCTGCTCTAGGCAGGTTGCGAGACCGATATACGAATTATTGACGAGAGGTTAGAAGATGACATTAGACGCTTTAGCGGCCGAAATCGCCAGTCAGGCGAAGGCCGAAGCTAAGTCAATCATCGACGCTGCCAAGGCCGAGGCCAAGCGCATCCAGGATGATGCCAAGGAACAGGCCGCGACAGCTGCTTCTGAGGCTGAGATGCGAGCATCACGCGATAGTGAGCAGCTCTCGGTCGAGGTCGTAGCATCAGCTAGGCAGGCCAATCAGAAGAGAGCGTTAATCGCTAGAAGGGAGGAACTAGACATGACTTGGGGGGCCGTTATGGAGCAGGTTGGATCACCTGACTTCGAAGGCCGTTCTGAAATCATAGAGGGTCTTCTCGAGGAGGCCGATAAGGCTGATTCAGACATGGTCCTGAGACCTGTCTCCACCGACCGAAAAGCCCTGTCATCATCCAAGTTCTCCTTGGGGGATGACATCGAAGGGCTCGGAGGCTTCGTACTGGAGTCAAAGGATGGATCAATGGTTCTAGATTACCGCTTCGATAGTCGCTTAGAGGATGCCTGGAAGGCTAGCCTCGGAGCGGTTAACACAGCACTTTTTGGAGAGTAATTGAGGCGATATTATGGCAAGCATGGCAAATGGTCGTTCGAACCTTTACAATGCGTCAGCACGAGCCAAGGCTCGTAAGGCGACATTGATTGATACGACCAGGATGCGCCAGCTTCTCCAACAAGGCCCAGAATCGATAGGGGTGAGCATAGGCGAGCTCGGATACAGGGCCGAGATGGATCTATACGCATCGAGGATGAGTGGAGCGGATGCTGTCGAAGCGGCATTGTTCCACAATATGGACAATGACCTTTCCCAAGTCATGCGCTTCTGTCAAGGCCATCTGAGGGCACTGGTTGCCATCTATGTTGAGAGATTCGACTATGAGAAGGCCAAGACAGTACTGAGGGCAGTCAATGGGGGTGCTTCGGACGAATTAATCGAGACACAGATTCTACCGTCGGAGAATCCCCGAAACTCCCCCTGGTTACAAATTGTCAGAACCACCGAGGGACTCCAAGAGGCCGTAGACGCCATGTCTGGAACCTCTTGGGGCAGAGCCCTCTCCAAGCTTGAGGGCGAGCCCACACTAGAAGAACTCGAGAACACCCTTGACATGCAATATTTCTCAGACGCCCTGAAAGCAGTGAAGGGCAGAGATGGCAGTCCAAGGCTACTCAGGTACCTAAGAATGGAGATAGACCACAGGAACGTAATCAACCAGTTCCGCGGAATCCGTCAAGAGATGTCCCAGGAGAAACGATCCTCCATCGTTATCCCGGGCGGAAAGATAGATCCCGCAACCATGAGGCAAGCTTCACAGGCTGAGACGGATGAAGAACTCATCGAGTCGCTTAGGAGAAGCGGATCCTTCGATGATACGGGTTTCGAGGAGGCCATGTCAGCGTCCAAGTCTCTTGGTTCACTGGACCCCTATGCCGAACTAATGTCGCACCAGAGGCACGCGGTCCTGAAGAGGTTCTCACATCTAAGCCCCGTCTCCCCATTCCCTGTCATACATTACATCGAGTGCAAGGCACTCGAGGTTAGAAATCTAAGACTACTCGTGCGCGGTAAGTCAGTAGGCCTCCCAGATGAGGTAATCGAAGCGCACTTAGACTACTGAGGTGAAATTATGGAGATAGCAGTCGTAGGGCCACTCGAATTCACGCTTGGTTTCCAGTTGGCAGGGGTGAAGAACCTGCACAATACAAGTGATCACGAGGAGATGGCCGACATTATCAGGACACTACTCAACCAGGCAGAGGTGGGAGTCGTCGTAATCGACAACTCGGACCTCAATAGGCTCCCAGAAAGGCTGCGCATGCAGATTGCTGAGAGCGTTACCCCCACGGTGTTGGGAATAGGAACAGAGGAGGATCATACCCTCCGCGAGTCAATCAAGTCAGCTCTAGGAGTGGACCTCTGGAAGTAAAAAATAAGAATAATGGAAGTGAAAAAAATGAGCAAAGAGAATGGATTAATTTACCGGATATCCGGACCAGTAGTGACAGCAGTTGGAATAGCACCTAGAATGTACGAGGTTGTCCGTGTTGGACATGAGGGCCTCATGGGCGAGGTCATTGAGCTACACGGGGATCAGTCGGTCATACAGGTTTACGAGGAGACTTCCGGAATCAAGCCGGGAGAGCCAGTCGTAAGAACTGGACAGACCCTTTCCGTACAACTCGGACCGGGACTTCTGACCCAGATTTACGATGGAATCCAACGTCCTCTTCCCAAACTAGAGGAGACGATGGGCGTTTTCATCACTCGTGGTGTCGATGCAGACGGTCTAGATTTGGAGAAGAAGTGGGAATTCAATGCCACAGCAAAGAAGGGCGATGAGATTGGCCCTGGACAGGTAATTGGAACGGTTCAGGAAACAGAGACGATCGAGCATCGTGTCATGGTCCCGCCAAACTCAGGTGGCAAGGTTAAGGCCATCAAATCTGGAACTTTCAATATCACCGAGCCAGTCTGCACTCTCGAGGACGGTACCGAGATAGCAATGATGCAGGAGTGGCCAGTCCGTTCCCCAAGGCCTTTCGTACAGAAGTACGCCCCAGACGTTCCGCTGATCACAGGTCAGAGAATTCTTGACTTCCTTTTCCCGCTCGCTAAGGGCGGGACTGCAGGAATCCCAGGTCCTTTCGGATCAGGGAAGACCGTTACCCAGCAACAACTAGCGAAGTGGTCAGACGCACAGATCGTGGTTTACATCGGATGTGGCGAGAGAGGGAATGAGATGACCGAGGTTCTGGATGAATTCCCACATCTCATTGACCCCAACACGAACAAGCCCCTCATGAACAGAACTGTGATGATTGCAAACACCTCCAACATGCCAGTAGCGGCTAGGGAGGCATCGGTTTACACCGGTATCACAATCGCCGAGTACTTCCGAGACATGGGTTACAACGTTGCCCTGATGGCTGACTCCACCAGCAGATGGGCCGAGGCCATGAGGGAGATATCCTCGAGACTCGAGGAGATGCCCGGAGAGGAAGGCTATCCAGCTTACCTCTCAAGCAGACTTGCAGAATTCTACGAGCGTGCCGGAAGGGTCAGGACTCTCGCAGGCGATGATGGATCAGTTTCTGTGATCGGAGCAGTTTCTCCTCCCGGCGGGGACATTTCAGAGCCAGTCAGCCAGGGTACTCTCAGGATTGTCAAGGTTTTCTGGGGGCTAGACGCTGGTTTGGCCAGGCAGAGACACTTCCCAGCAATCAACTGGCTAAGCTCGTACAGCCTTTACCCACAAGCACTAGATCAGTGGTACAGGGATAACATCGCATCTGACTTCCCAGAGGTTAGGACCGACATCAGCACCCTTTTGCAAGTCGAAGCCGAGCTTCAGGAGATCGTACAGCTAGTGGGTTCGGACGCACTTCCGGTAGACCAGCAACTCACACTCGAGGTTGCTAGGATGATCAGGGAGTTCTTCCTTCAGCAGAATGCATTCCACGACGTCGATACCTTCAGTGACTTGGGCCTTCAGTACCACATGGCCAGAGCTATCCTTTCCTTCCAAGAGGAAGCAAAGAAGGCTATAGCTGGTGGCGCTCAGTTGGAAGACGTCGTCAACATCCCAGCTAGGACCGATCTGATGAGGGGCCGTTTCGAGAAAGGCTACGATGAGAGGATAGGTGAATTAGTGACTGAAATGGGGAAGCAGATTGCTGCCAGTATGGAGGCCAACTGAGAGGTGATATCATGAGCGGAAAAGAGTACAGAACCATAACAGACGTAAAGGGTCCACTAGTGTTCCTAAACAAGACAGAACCAGTTTCTTTCGGCGAGATAGTCCAACTCCGCCTTAGCGATGGGTCAATGAAGAACGGTCAGGTTCTCGATACATCTGACGACCAAGTAATCGTGCAGGTATTCGAGGGGACATCATCCGTAGACAGGCAGACAGGTGTGAAGTTCCTAGGGGACGTCTTCAAGCTCCCAGTTAGCAAGGGACTCATAGGAAGGATCCTTGATGGCGCTGGAAGGCCAAGAGACGGAGGTCCTGAGATCGTTGCGGACGAGATGGCAGATATCATCGGGGCCGCAATAAACCCGTATTCAAGACAGAGCCCGGAGTCATTCATTCAGACCGGAATCTCCGCGATAGATGCATGCACCTCTCTAGTAAGGGGTCAGAAACTACCAATCTTCAGTGCGAGCGGTCTCCCTCACAACGACATCGCTCTACAAATTGCCAGGCAGGCCAAACTGGTCGGAAGCGATGACGACTTCGTGGTCGTTTTCTGCGCAATGGGAATTACGGCCGAAGAGTACAATTTCTTCGTCCACGATCTTGAGAGGACAGGGGCACTGGAGAATGCTGCTCTATTCGTCAATCTCGCGGATGACCCTGCAGTCGAGAGGCTAATCACGCCCAGGCTTGCATTGACTGCCGCCGAATATCTTGCTTTCGAACACGACTATCACGTTCTGGTAATTTACACTGACATGACGAATTACTGCGAATCACTAAGGCAGATAGGGGCCGCTAGGGAAGAGGTGCCAGGAAGAAGGGGCTACCCCGGATACATGTACACAGACTTGGCCATGCTATACGAAAGGGCCGGACTTGTCAAGGGTAAGAAGGGGTCAATAACCCAATTCCCAATCCTGACGATGCCAGGTGACGATATTACTCACCCAATACCGGACCTTTCTGGATACATTACAGAGGGCCAGATCGTGATTTCTCGTGAGCTTCACCAGAAGGGAATCTATCCGCCAATCAACGTCCTCCCATCCCTTTCCAGGCTGATGAACGCCGGGATAGGTCCAGGAAAAACCAGAGAGGACCACAAGTCCGTTTCCGACCAGCTTTATGCTGCGTATGCGCAAGGTAGAGAATTGAGGGGACTGGTTGCAATTGTCGGTGAGGACGCCTTGAATGAGAGAGATCTGCAACTGCTCAAGTTCGCGGATATATTCGAGGACCAGTTCTTGAGGCAAAGCAGGGACGAGGATCGTTCAATAAACGAAGGCACTCTCGACTTGGCATGGGATCTTCTTTCCAATATCGACACTAAGTATCTTGTCAGGCTGGACCAGAAGTGGATCGATAAGTACCACCCAACTGATCGCAAGGACTCAGAAGAGGAATAACTCCCGGAGGTGAATTAATATGGCTCTGGACATCAAGCCCACCCGATCAGAGCTGATTAATCTGAAGAGGAGGATCAAGCAGACATCAAGCGGCTACAACCTCCTCAAGATGAAGAGGGACGGGCTGTTCCATGAGTTCAGGACCCTTCTTTCCGAGATGATCGCTGCAAGGGAGGAATTAGTGGGCACGTACAGGGAAGCCATTCAGGCCATCAGCCTAGCTTCTTCCATAGAAGGTGGGCTCTCAGTCAAGAGTGCAGCAATCGCCGCATCAAAGAGGCCCGAGGTAACCGTTTCTAGAAGGAATATCATGGGTGTCGTCGTACCCAAGGTGGATGGTGAGAACCTGAAACTATCGATGGAGGACAGGGGACTCGGACTGGTCGGTGGCTCCCCATACATCGACGAGGCAGCTGACTCATACTCTCTTCTCATCGAGAAGGTGGTCAAGGCCGCTGAGATGGAGGCCACCCTCAAGAGGCTACTAGAGGAGATAGAGGCCACAAAGAGGAGAGTCAACGCTCTGGAATTCAAGGTGATTCCTGAGATGAAAGAGGCACAGGCTTTCATCCAGCTCAGACTAGAAGAGATGGAGAGGGAAGAGACCTTCAGACTCAAGAGATTCAAGAATAAGTGACGATCATCTCGCTCTCGTAGAGAGCGAGGGGTCAAAAAACACCCCTTCCAGCACTAGCCATGAGCGAGGCACAGCCGACTCCAGACAGACTCGTTCTCGACAACGAGACTTGGAGTCACAGAGATCTCGCCGAAGTCATTTCTTCGAGATATTTCGAACTGGGCGATGAAGAGATGGGAATGGCCTCATGGAAGGCCAGGGGCATAGACGGGAGGGACGAAGGATCGTGCCTCAAAGACCTGAACGGACATCTAGAGCCACTGGGCCTGATTGGGGTTCTCGACATCGGAAACCCACCGGTACTCTCAATTTCCGAGATTCCAGACCGATCCCTGGTACTTCCCAGGTGGCAGCAGTTCGCAGTTTGGTTTTCCATGTTCTCATTCATGACAATCGCGGGTGTAGGGCTGATCTCCAGAAACAGTCCAGATTCCCAATTTGGCATGGACGTCCTTTCCCAGGCAGCCATCACCTTCTCGATACCGCTAATCTCCGTCGCCGCCCTATCTAGCGAAATCAGGCGAATGGTCGCAAAGAGGCACGGAGTCAGACTTGAGAGCATGGTTCCTTTGGGATTCCCTCTGGCAGATGCCGTATGGCCCTTCGGAATGGCCGGATTACTCCCGCAGAATCGCCCAGATAGAATCCCCTACCCGAACAGGAGGGCTTTGGCCCATATCGAAATTTCAGCCCCATTGGTAACATTTCTTTGCGGAATTGCACTGTCACTAGTTGGACTCAGTCTAACCTCGAGCAACGCTCCGGGATTGGAATCTGCACCATTGGTAATTACAGCAAATCCACTCCTGGAATTAATTTCAAATCCATGGTTAGGCGAGGATCTCTACTTTAGGCTACAATGGTTGCATCCAACGGGAATAGCTGGCATGGGGCTTTGCATAGTGTCATGGATTATGCTGATGCCAGTACCCGGATTCCCAGGGGACCACTTACTGCACTCTATTTTCGGCCCCGACAAAATACTAGCAGAAGACAAGCAGACGTATGTCTTCGGATTTACCCTTGTCATGCTGGTAATTGTATTCTCGAGCAACACGTGGATACCCTGGCTATTCTTGACTGCCCTTGCAACATGGAGGAGGTTTAGCCCGAACCCAATGCTTGACCCATTCGTAGTGGATGAAAATGCCTCTATCGATGAGTTCTCCCGTAACAGAACAATAGCAGCAGTCGTCTTACTGCTCGTAGCAGGATTCCCCGGGATCAACGGTGCGTACCATCTCCCAGATTGGGACGAGGGACTCTCCACAGAAGACTGGCCTTCCCAGGTCCACTTCGAAGGCGGGCAAGCAAGCTTTCAGCTAGGGCTCGAACCAGCAGGAGTTGTGCCTGTTTCAGGTTGGCTTCAGGTGCGTATAGAGGGAGATCCCCTTGGAGATTGGCAGATATATTCGGAATGCTTTGACGAAAGAGACGTATGCAGATTCGATGAAATCACTCAGGCTTCGACAGGAATAATCTCGGTAAATCTATCTAGGGAAATAGATGCAACTCCACAGCCCTTCAGAGTAGTGGTTCTTATTGACGTACATGGGCACGTCGATGAGCATACAATCGCCTTCCAGACATCAGAAGTGACAACCACAAAAGATCCGCTTTGGATTTTGGTGGAGGATACAGAAACTCCTAGGATATGTGTCGAGATTATTGTAGTGGATGGGGACTACATCAATCTGACCAGTGGCAATCAATTCTGGTATTTTGAGAATGAGACCTCCCTCGGACCCGGAATCCACGACCTATGCATGAGGGGTCACGAGGGGGCCCTTTTCTCGCAGGGACGGACCCCTGACCATTTCTTTGCCATGGGTCCCACAGTCACAATTTTGAGGAATAATCAGACGTCACAAAACCTGGTCATGCCAATCGATAATTCCCAACTCAAATTTCAATTCTCCGATGGAGATTGGGGATTGCCGTCCTCGAATCTTCCATACGAATTCTCGATTACTCGCGGCGAATCAGAGTCAGCATTCTGCCCCTCTACTGATGTCATCGTAGAAGTAAATTCAACGGGCGACTGGGAGAGGGAACTATCAGACAGGTCTTCGATATTGATCCCAGCGGGTCATTCTGGAAATGGGACCATCAGGATGAGTGGGCCCGGGTGGCTGGCAATTTGTTCAGGCACAAACATGCTATCATGGTACTCAATGGTCGAGGGGCCGGACGTTTTTACTTACTCAGGGGAAGAACTCACTATTTACAACAGGGAGAACTACTCAATGCCAATTTCAATCGACTGGACGGGCGATGCAGATGAATTCGATAAATGGGATATTTCGGTCCCATCGGGGATCGATGCAATGTCAAGCGTCTTTGTTAACATGACCAGTAATGATGACTCCCATGCACCACTGGTATACTGGGTGGACACTGATGAAAATGGCATTAATCTCAATCTTGCTACTCGTTCCAATTTAGGTGATTAGTATGAGAATAGCGATTCTCGGAGTAGGCTCGATAGGCTCAGTTATTCTGGGGTGCTTGGCAGATACCGATGCTGAACTAATTGCTGTCTCCAGGGGCAAAAGACTCGAAGAATTGTCTGATGAAGGCCTAGTCATCCATTCCCCGGAGGGAGTCATCGAGGTAATTCCCCCCGAAAGATACCATGTCATGGATAGCGAATCTGGGCCTATCCCCGGCCCTCTTAGAAACTCGTGCGACGCCATTATCATTGCAGGGAAGTCGACCTCGACCCCGATACTATCGCAGATTGCAGAGGAGATGCTTGGCGAGGGAGGAGTCGCTATGAGCATCCAGAATGGGATGGGCCATGCCGAGGCCCTAGCCAGTAGGATCGGCAAGCAATCGACTCTGGGGGGAACTACCACCCATGGAGCTTGGAGGGGTGAGACAGGAAGTCACTGGGTCGGAAGGGGGTCGATAAGACTCGGTTACCTTGACGGCGGCCCTGCAAGTGGCAATGCCGAGAAGTTGCTTCATTACTTGGCCGACTCATCCCTAAACCCTGAGTGGGATTCGAATATCCGTAAGTCCATCTGGATCAAGCTCCTGATCAACGTGGCAATTAACCCAGTATGCTCAATTGCAGGAGTCAGGAATGGTGCCCTAATGGAGTCCCCTTACCTGTGGGAACAGTCTCTCTCGGCTATGTCGGAAGCAGCTTCAGTAGCTCGCGCCTGTGGTACTGATCTGACCGATTTGGACTTGGAAGGACTGCTGTCAGAGGTGGTAAAATCAACAGCCGAAAATAGGTGTTCAATGCTACAGGACCTGATGGCTGGTAGAAGGACAGAGGTAGAATCAATTTGCGGAGCAATAGTGAGCATGGGTGAGAGCGCTGGAATCCCGACTCCAAGGAACTCAATGCTACTGGCCCTTGTAAAGGGAATTGAATCATCCTCGGAGTTTCAATGACTATGCCAAATCTATATTATAATGCAGACCCACGTTGAATCCCCTGTCTTTAGATGCGCTCACAACCATCTTGGAAACCATCACCAGATTCCTGAGCTCTACTAGGTCCTGGGTAGGCTTGCATCTCTTCCAAGTTCTTGCTATCTCTTTCTCGATATGTTCCAACCTCCTCTCGGCCCTGTCTAATCGTGAATCACTCTTCACTATGCCAACATCCTGAGTCATCGTAGCCCTGAGTGCCTCCAAATCGGTCCTCAGTGGCGCGTGCTCAACCAAAGTATCGAGGTCATCAGCACGCCACTTTGGTAGAGTGTCGGAAGAATCCCTGAGGGTGCCCCCCTTCCACTCGCCAATTATCTCCTCAGCTGCCCTCTCGGAGAAAACAACCGCCTCTAGAAGGCTGTTCGAGGCTAGCCTATTGGCCCCATGCAATCCAGTACATGCAACCTCTCCGATAGCAAATAGTCCTGGCATCGGGGAGCCATCAATACTCGCCCTCCCCACGCTATCGACACTTATCCCGCCAACCATGTAGTGAGCCGCAGGAGTTACAGGAATCGGGTCAATTCCAAGATCAATGCCATACTCTTCGAGTTTGCTACAGATAGTCGGAAAACTCTGATGCAAGCCCATCCTATCGAGGTGCTCCGTAACTAGGAGTACATGGGGGTCCCCGCTCTTTTTCAGTTCATGATCGATAGCCCTAGCCACAACATCCCTGGTCCCCAAGCTACCAAGTTCCGAATACCCCGTCATGAATGACATATCACTGGGATCAGAACTCGTACTAGACCTCCATTCAGCATATTCTCCAATTGTCATTAGAATTGCTCCATGCCCCCTCATCGCCTCACTAATCAGGAAGGGTTTCTGACTACTCACAGAGAGTGATGTTGGATGGAATTGAATGAACTCCATATCCTTGATTTCAGCTCCCGCTCTATGCGCCATTGCAACTCCATCGCCAGTTGCTATGCTGGGATTTGTTGTTACTTTGTGCATCATTCCGGATCCGCCAGTCGCGAGAACGACTACCTTTGCTGGAAGCGTCCAAACTTCGCCCTCCTCATTCAGGCACCAAATTCCACAAACCCCCTCTTCAGGATTTCCATGAGAACTCTGTATGAGGTCTACAGCCATCCAATCCTCGAAAATCTGGAAGTCAGTGTCGGACTCTGAGGAGGCCACTCGTGTTAGCGCCCTCTCTATCTCCTGCCCAGTTCTATCTCTGGAGTGAAGAATTCTAGCCCCACTATGCCCTCCCTCTCTTGCCATATGGAAGCCTCCGTCATCCTTCTGATCGAATCTAACCCCATGCTCCACTAGATCCTTAATTCTCATCGCTGCTTCTTTGATGACACTACGAACTACATTTTCATCACATAGGCCGGCACCAGACTCTATTGTGTCCCGAACGTGTGCCTCAATGGCCTCATGATCATCGACATCCAGTACTCCTGCTATTCCCCCTTGCGCCCAATTTGTTGATGAGGTGCTAACTCCTTTCTTCGTCACTACTGCGACTCTCATTCCACTCCTAGCGCACCTTACGGCGAGGAACAGTCCGGCTATTCCGGAGCCGACCACCACCACGTCAACAGGCCCGAGACAGGCATCAGAGTCCACATTTCCCACGAACTCGCCCACGGCAATCTACCCTAGAATCTTCGCAATCCCCCACTTCCCCCCGGCGTTTCTAATCGAGTCTCAGAAACGTTGTGCTGCGCTTTTGTTTGCCTCAACATTCATAGGATAAAAGGCATGGAGCCGGTGATTAGCGTCGGCGAAAAATTTTGCTGATTCTTAGGTGATGGGATGCATCTTATTCGGATTGAACTTGAGAATTTCAAATCCTTCGGAGGAGAGATGGTCATCCCATTCGATATGGGCTTCACCGCTATAACAGGTCCAAACGGAAGTGGAAAGTCAAATTGTGGCGATGCAATACAGTTCGTTCTGGGCCCTAAGTCGACCAAGGCACTCAGGGCATCAAACGTCTCTGAGTTAATTTTCAACGGAGGGGGCAGGGGCAAAGCAGCCAAGCAAATGTCCGTGACCCTGGTCTTCGCGAATGTCCCTGAGCATGGCGGGAAAAGGAGGCTCAGAATTCAGGAGGACGAAGTATCCTTCACACGTTCTGTCAGATTGAATCGCAAGGGCGATCCAATTTCTTCATTCAGGATTGGGGACAAACCCTCGACTGCAACTGAAATGAGGAGGGTTCTATCCGAAGCCGGACTTAGGGGCGATGGCTACAACATAGTGCTTCAGGGGGACGTTACCAACCTAGCTACAATGACTCCTCACAGGAGAAGGGGCGTTCTTGAGGAGGTCGCCGGGGTAACCGCATATGATGACGAGATCAGAAGGGCGAACAATCAGAGGAAGCACGTCGAGAACAGCATCGAGACGATCGACCTTCTGGAAGTCGACAAAAAGAAGCAACTCAAACAGCTAGGCAAGGAAAGGGAGCAGGCCCTTAGATTCAGGGAGCTCAAGGAAGAGAGGGATAAATCCAAGGTCACCCTCTATCAGTCAAGGTACAGGAATAGGCTGGACGAGGTAAAACTTCTGGGCGAGGAAAGATCAGGCTATACCGAGAGAGTGGGACTTCTAGACTCATCCATCACAGAAGGTAATGCCAATCTAGTTTCTTACGATGAAGAACTAGTGAGTATAGAGGCAGAAATCAAGGAAGTCCTAGCCGGAGATGCCCAGAGCCTGATACAGGAGATCCGCCAGCATGAGATCGACATAGAAACTGGCTCAGACAGAATCGGGGATCAGCGTAGGACTATCCTGGAATCGGACGAGGAGATCAAGGTCCTGACGGAGGAAATCAGAAGGGCCCGTAAAGCTAGGCAGGAAGCAAGCGATGCCCTAGATTCGGCGAATGAGGCCCTATCGCTCGCCGATGACTCACTCAGGCAGGCAGCTGTGGACGAGAATGATGCTAGGGAGGCAATCCAATCAGGAGACAAGCATGCCAGGGACCTCAACAGGGCTCTTGGCAAGGCCACGGATGCCGTTTCATCAGCCCAAGACCTCCACTCCGAGGCACAACTGGAAGCAGATAGGGCTTCTCAGGCATCCCAGATAGCTTCCGAAAATCTAGCAGATCTAGAGGAGAAGTATGAGGAGGCCACCATGGTGAGGGATGATCTAGAGCTCCTCGGGGAAGACCTCAGGGAATCAGATGGGGAAATCGACAGGGGCACACTCGCAGATGACTACCGCAGACTACAGAAGCAAGAAAAGGAACTCAGAACAGACAGGGACAGATCTGAGACTAGGCTAAGAGACGCAGAGAGGAATCTGAGTAAGGCAAGGGCGAGGCAAGAGGCAAGGTCCTCCGCACCGGGCTCCGCCTTAACCCTAGCAGCACTCACCAAGCTTAGGGAGAGTGGCCAAATTTCTGGAATCCTCGGCTCCTTGGGTGAGCTTACATCACCAAAGGAACCAGCTCATGAAGACGCTTTGGCAACGGCCCTTGGAAACGGCCTACGGAGTATCGTAGTCAGGGACGACGAAGTTGCCGCCAAGTGCATAGCTTGGCTTAGGAACAATAGCGGAGGCAGGGCTACCTTCCTCCCCCTCTCCAAGCTGAAGGTCTCAAGGCCGCAGGGAAGGACACTCTTGGTCGCCAGGAATCCCGGGATGATTGGATTTGCCCATGAATTACTCGATTACGACGAGGAGGTTGAGACTGCAGTAATTTACGCTAGTCGCAATACACTCCTGGTCGATTCCATGGAGGTGGCTAGGAGGAATATGGGAGGAGTCAGAATGGTCACTCTAGACGGCTCCCTTATTGAGAGCTCAGGGGCAATGACAGGAGGGTCCTCGTCCAGAGGAAACAGGCCCTCTTTCGGAGGCGGCCCCTCACGCAGCTCTAGCCTGGATAGACTAGAGAGGGCAGTTGAGGACGCCGACCTCCTTTACTCAACCGTCGATGCAGCCCTTAGGGAGGCATTAACCAACATGCAAGACCTACGTGACAGGATTAACAATATGGATGGCAGCGACCACTCCGTCAAAGTAAGAAACTGGAAGGCCGATATGGATAGGGCCATAAAAGACGTCAAAGAAACTGAGTCCAAGGTAATCGCCGCGAAGGCAGAATTCGACTCGTCCGAAGATACTAGGGCGAAGAAAGAATCCAATGCTAATGATGCCCAAAACGACTTGAATGCCGCGATAGAGGCCAGATCACTGGCTGCCGAGGCACTTCAGGACAACACTCCAGACCATCTCTCCGAGATTCTTAGAAATGCAGAGCAGACGAGAACAGATGCAGAGAGGACCAGGCTCCAATCAGAGTCATCAATCACTAGGAATCAAGACAGACTATCGCTCATGGAGGGGAGGATTTCTGAGTTGGACAGGCAGCTGGTTAAGCACAACAGCGCAATTGAAAATGCCGAGTCATCAATTGAACAGCTCGAAGAGTCGATTTCTTCCTCTCGCGAGACACTCAAGGATCTAAAGGATCAATCATCCCAATTCGACGAAGAGGAGAAGATTCTCACCGAGAAGAGGGACCTCCTGTTCGAGGAGCGAGCAAGCCTCAGAGCATCACTAGAGGGACTCTCCAAAGAAAGACAGACGATCAGGCACAGGATCGACGAGCTTAATGGCCAGATTCAACAGAAGAGGGATGCGGTCGGAGAGACCGAATCAGAACTCCAAGAAGCAGGAGTGGAAATCCCCTCCGAGGAAGTACAACTACCAACAATTGCCGAGGCGGAACGAGTGTTGCAGGGACTCGAACGCCGCCTCGGCAACCTAGGCGACGTCAACATGCTGGCAATCGAGCAGTATGACGCCACAGCAGAAAGGATAGCCGACCTGGTGGACGATGGCAAGACCCTGCGTTCACGCAGAGATAACCTGGTTTCCATTGCAGAGCAACTAGAGTCAGAGCGTAAGCTAAGATTCATGACGGTGTTCGAACACGTCAATAGTAACTTCAGCAGAGTCTATGAAATCCTTCAACCATCGGGTAGTGGAAAACTGAGGCTCGAGAATCAGAAGAATCCCTTTGAAGGAGGGCTAGACATGGCCTGCGTCCCTCCTGGAAAGAGCAGAAACACCAGGAGATCCGCCCTTTCGGGAGGCGAGAAGTCAATGGCCGCCCTCGCACTTATTTTCGCCATTCAGGACTATGAGCCCAGCCCATTCTACTATTTCGATGAAGTTGACCAGAATCTCGATCCCTTCAACTCAGGCAGGATAGCAACTCTCTGCAGGATAAGGAGCGAGAGGGCCCAATTCATCATGGTCACTCTGAGGAAGGTCAGCCTCTCTCTAGCTGATCACCACATTGGAATCACTCACGCTGGTGATGGATGCAGCAGGAGGATCACCGACTTTGACAGGGCGGCAGCGATTGAGCTCAGTGAGGAACTGGAGAAGGAGGAGGAAGCCCAGGCTAAGTCCAAGGCGGAACTCGAGTCAATGCCAGAACTGCCCAAGCCGGAAGATATGCCTAAGGTTCCAGAGCCCCTTGGGGCTCCGAAGAGTCTCGGCGGCCTGGCTGAAAGGGCGGGCGTCGACGTCGAAGAGGACGAGTCCGAGTCTTCGGTATCGCCCGAGGGAAGCATGGACTCCCTAAGAGAAAGGACAGAGGATTGGTCGGAAGACATCGAAGAAAGAGATCAGGTGGAATTCCCACAAGAACCAGGAGAAACTCCTACGTCAGATCCTGAAACTGAGGTACTCCCGGAGGCTGAAACCGAAGCAGATTGAGGTGAAAATGTGGCAGTACTAGATGGTCAAGAAATGAGAGAAGACATCGTCTCCAGACTTCTCGGAGGAGAGGCTGATCTAGCTACCAGCAAGTATCTTGATAGGATTTCTGAATTAGCCGGAATGGAAGAAGCCGAACACCAGTTCCTGGTCGATCCTTTCGATAGATCAGTAGCCCTAGTTTTCCAAATGTTTCAGTCTAGCGATTTAGATCCATGGGACGTCGATCTATCCTTCTTCATTGAGATGTTCTCAGAGAGGATAGAGGATTCACAAAATATTGACCTCCCAACTTGTGGACGACTCATCAGGATGGCATGGTCTATACTCAAGGGCCAAGCTTCAGATCTCATTGAAAGACAAGAGAGGGCATTCGATTTCACCGAAGAAGATGAAAACTGGGATTTTGAGGGAGGCTGGGAGACGGATTTTGATGACGCGGACTACAATTTCTCAGTAGGCGTTCTTTCTGGGGCCGCGGACGAGGTACTGCCTTCCATGTTTGAGGGTAGAATCCACAGGGATGAGGGAAGGCCCGTGACTCTCGGCGAACTTCTACTGGGGCTGCAGGAGGCCGGTAAGCTGGCTGAAGAGCAGAGAATAAGGGAAAAGATAGCAGAAGAAAGGAGAGACGCCCTGTCGATTGCAAGAAAGAGATTCAGCGGTAGCCTACATGTCGAGGACCTCGAAGGAGATCTGGAAAGGACATGGGAGGCATTGATTTCACGAGCATCCGATAGCGGTAGTAATATCGGTCTTAGGGAAATATCGGAAGAACTGATGGATAGGTCCCTGGATTCTGGTGTTGATGTCGATGAGGCCCAAGCAGAGGCACAGGTCACAGCACTTGTGTCAGCACTATTCCTGACCAATAGGGGTTATACAGAACTAGCTCAGGAGCCTGGCAAGGATGGCAAGATTACACTAAAGCCACTCTGGGGGGACGAGGAGACTTTCTCCGATCTGACAAACAGGCTCCATCCCGGAGACGGTCCACTGGGGGTGGTTGATTGACTGAAGCACCCTCCCTTTCCTCGATGCTAGAAGCCATACTTTTCGGAGCCGGGCGTTCAATGTCCGTTGATGAGTTAGCAAAACTATTGTCCAAGAGAAATTTCCAGATTTCCGAGTCATTAGATGAGCTTAGGAAAGAGATGGAGTCAAGGCAGAAAACCGCACTCCAGCTCTCAGAGGTCAGTGGTAGGTGGATCATAGAAGTCAATCCCTCCTTGTCCCCTTTCCTGCCTGACTCATTCAAGCCCGAAATCCCCCAGAGGCTATTGCCGGCAGCTGCTTTGATTGCATACCACCAACCGATGCCCCAGGCTCAGTTGGTCGATATGCTAGGTCAGAAAGCATACGACCATGTAAGGGACCTCGCCAATTTGGGCCTAATCGACAAGAGGAGGGAGGGACTCACAAGGAGACTCACTACAACGAGGAGATTCGCTGAGTACTTCGGCTGCCCTGAGGTAGAGTACCGTAAGGTCAGATCATGGTTCAGGGGAGAAGCAGCAAAGCTAGGTCTAACTAGCGCCCAGTTGGCTGCTTCATTAGCACCCGACGAGCAGATGACAATAGCAGAGTTTTCCGGAGAATCAGAGACTGATGAGATCGAGGCCCAAGCAGAGGAGTGACTAATCCCCTCTTACCTCAGCTAGCGCATCCTCTACAACTGCCATCGTGATTCTCTCACCGCTCTCTCTAACTATCTTGGCGACTACCTCAATCTCGCCTCCTTCAGCCCCTGCTGCCGCTACCATATTCATCAGATGCAATTTCATATGCCCTGCTTGAATTCCCACGGTCGCCAAAGCTCGAAGCGCTCCCAGATTCTGAGCAAGTCCAGCTGCAGCCATCACTTTCGCTAGATCATTCGCAGTCCTTAGGCCCAGAAGCGCTACATTGGCTTGAGCCCCAGGATGTATCCTCACAGCCCCTCCGACTAACCCTACTGCCATTGGAATCTCTATCGAGCCGACCAGATTGCCGTCCACGTCCCTTTCCCAATGCGTCATAGAACCGTATTCTCTCTGAAAGGCAGCATATGAATGTGCACCGGATTCTATGGCCCTCCAATCCTGCCCACAAGCTATTGCAACTGGTGAAATTGCATTCATAATCCCCTTGTTGTGCGTGGTCGCCCTAAATGGGTCAGCTGCCGCGAAATGATAGGCCTGAATGACCCCTTCGATGACTTCTGTGCCACGCACCGGATCATCTCCCGAGTCTGACATCTCTTCGGGAGTGAATATTGCACTCACTCTCGCAAGGCGGTGCACGGCAAGATTGCTAATTATCCTCAGAATAACAGTTCCAGAAGACAGGGATTCGATTTTTGGAGCTATGGTTTCAGCCATCGTATTTACCGCATTAGCGCCCATTGCATCTCTGCAATCTACAAGGATGTGTACTATTACCATGGGTCCCGAGCCAGTTTCGATTATTCTAGCCTCTATTTCCCTGCATCCTCCGCCAAATTTCACTAGTATCGGGTCCACATCATTGCATGCGGCGATTAAATCCTCAGATGCAGCCAATATTGAGTCCCTTGCAGACTCTGGATCATCACAACCAACAACTTGTATTTGCCCGATCATCACAGGCTCGTCATTATCGGACCTGAATCCTCCCTTGGCCTGGCACCTCTTGGCCATGTTGGAAGCAGCCGCTACAACACTGGCCTCCTCTACTACGAAAGGTATCAGGTAATGCTCATCGTCTATTATGAAATTAGTAGCCACCCCTATTGGGAGGGAGTAGGTTCCAATGACATTCTCGATCATCCTGTCTGCTGTATCTTCATCCAGCTCACCATTTGCCGCCCATGCATCCACCATATCGCTATCGAGTCCTGCGATGCCTGCAAGCATCTCCCTTCTCTCAGGTACTGATAGTTTGTAGAAACCTCTCAATCTGCTATTGTCAACTGGCATATCAATCGGACGTAGTCGGCAGGCCACGCCTTCTAACTTTTTGCGGGGTTGACTTGTTGATACTGGTGTAGTTCGGTAGTAGAGTCCCTCTGCGGATATGCGGGTCAAACAGTCCTTTTCTTCAATATGTATTCACATAATTGTAAAATAAATGCCAAATAAAGCGTTAATTTAATCGTTAACGCTTCATTAACGCATTGTTTAAGCGTTAGAAATACGTTAACACTAAATTTTCAGAAATGATACACTGAGAATATATTCAATCAAAAAATACTTCTCAAAACATAATTAATGCGTTAAATTGTATGTTATTATGCGTAAGTATGCGTGAATGTTATGTACTAACTATGATGGCGCCACAATGATGGACAAGAGGGGTGTCGACCTTCTCGGCCTTCCCCCACTTAGGGGTAATCCCTTCGACCTGAGGCCCATAGAAAGTGGAAGGGCCGAAGACATAGTCGGAAGAGATTTACTTCTCGCAAAATGGAGGGAGCACATTATTTCGAAATCTCCGAGGATGACGATATTGGTTGGCGAGAGGGGATCTGGAAGGACTTCATTGATCAGGGCCCTGGCCTCCCAGACTAGGAAGAGCTACATTGGACAACATTGGCCAGATGGAGACCCAGTCAATTCTGTTATCCACGAACTTACGATCCACTTTGGCGACTTCAATCCGCCCAAGACAACCCAACTCATGATTGATCGCTTAGTCAGTAATTTGGAACAAGAATCTGACTCTCTGCCTCTCATCGCCTTTGACTACCCCCCAGAAGTGGACGTTTCTTCGTTCGTCGACCTAATATCTCCCGTCCTACAGAGGTTACGGGCCTTCGTAGTGGTCGTATTGACTCCCTCACAGCTTTCGAATATGAATGAAGAAACTCTGATGATGTTTGACAATCCTGAGTTTCTTGAGGGTTTAACCACCATCCAGATTCAGCAATTATCGGATAAATTGGTTTCCCGTAGGGCCAAGGAGAGGTGGAAGATAAATCCTAGATTACTGGAAGCAATTCGCGATATAACGGGAGGCACTCCCCGTGACGTCATTAGGCTACTCAGGGATTTGACCGATGAGAGAAGGGATGTCGGCTCGCACGGGACGCTGGAGAGAGTTATGGGGTGGGAGGGGGATATCCCTTCCCCTCAATTCGCTAGTGAATCCACAATGCAACACAAATCAGATGTGGTCGAAGAAGTCCAAGAGTCCGAATTTGTAATGGAAACGTTAGTGGATGATCGAGAAGCCCCATCTGAATCGATCAATTTTTCAGAAACAGAAATCGTCGTCGACGAAGAGATCGACGTTTTGCAGAAAGTGGAATTTTCCGAGGAAATCCAGGGACAGGAGATATTGGAGGAGATTTCCGAAGATCCAGATGACCTTTGGGACGAGGAGGACGATCTAGACGAACAGATTCGAGAAAGTTCGCCCTCCCCAGAAAAACAGGGAACTCTGGAGGATTTCGTCTATGAGCCCGGAACTGAGCCCCCAATGCTTGAAACAGGATTCGGATTTAATCGACTAGCGGCAAGATCTAGAAATGCGCCACCCAAACCAGAAACCCCGGACGGAACTGAGATTATCGACGCATCCAGTTTCCAAAACAATGCCCCTGGCATGACTAGGCAATACCCCTCTCCTGACCCCGTCGATAATTATGAAGAGAACATTATCAAAGACTCGTCCGCACCCATTGATACTGCAATAAACTCAAACTCAGAATCGGGCGTAATATCCACAGATTCAGCATATTGGTCAGTCGAAGAATCCTCGGAATCATCTCTCCCTGATTTCTCCCGGGACGTCATTCCTGAGCCGCCAAAGACAGTATTTGGGATCGAGGATGCACCTGTTGATGAGTTCATAATTGAAGATGAGATGCCCGAGCCATTTGTACCTCAATCACCTCCAAAGATTTCAATTTCAAACAAGTGGGATGAGGATAATCCACTAGATGAATCCAAGCTAGCCTCACTGAACGAAGCAGAGGCCATGATTCTTGAAGCATCATCCGCAAGGGAAATCTCACCTTCCGATGCAGAACTTCAGGCTAGATTGGAGGTCGGAAGGCCAAGGCTCTCTCAGATTTACAATGAGTTATTCAGGTCAGGACTCCTTTCCGTGAGAAAACAAGGCAGAAAGAGACTCTTCAAGATTAGTGAAGCGGCAGCCATTCATTTCGGGGGGGTATGAAGTTGAATAGTGGAGAATTGGTGACCAAGGAACTGGTAGAGAAGTATCTGAGAATAACACAAGAGGCTAGGGGCAAGGCAACTCCACTGGCTAAAGGAGAAGAAGAAATCAACCATCTGCAGTCAATGCTTGACATGTGTGACAATTACTACTCCGATGCCATGCACTTCATGGAGAAGGGGGACCTAGTCAGAGCCTTCGGAGCAATCAACTACTCTCATGCATGGCTGGATGCAGCAGTTAGGATCGGACTGATGGACGGGCACGGGGATGACAGATTGTTCACCCTCCCTTAGGGGCCGATCAGCCTCAGCATCCTTCCCGAGACAACCTCGACATAGCTACACCCGGACATGACCAGCCTTTCCTTGAGTCTGATATCTACTGTCAAAACCGGCCAACCCTTCTCCATTGATATTTTCAAAAGCATATCATCCGTATGTCTCATCCCCGCTGGATTCCCAATCATGGTACTTCTCGACTCAAGGAGAGGAAGTAGCAAACCCTTCTTCCCCGAAGACAACTCGACCAATTCTTCCAGCACCCCCTCAAGAAGCATCAGTTCCGGTGCCCCTACGACGTCCCTCATTGCGGCGTCTATGTTTAGCCCCGAATTCATCAGGGCCACCCAGCCACAAGCATCGACGAGCACGCCCGTCATTTGATCACCCTACTATGGTCCCATGGCCGATCAGTCGCCACCTGGAGCCAACTCTCCTGGAGAGCGTGATCCTGCTTCCGCTCCTAGCGCAAATTGGCAACCTCAGATTGAGCGCAGCTCCCCCCTTTTTCGAGGAGGAAACAGTTCCAACGCTAGTTGCTGTTGCAGAGTTTACCATCAGCATCTCATTTGTCTGCAGAGGCTTTACCTCTCCTCCCTCGCCATCTTCTCCCGAGACCATTCTCTCCAGAAGCTCTAGATCCAGCTCTAGTGTTTCCCAGATTGGAGGGAGCTCCCCTTCTCTTGCCATAACCTGGCCGGAGAGGTCGTCAGCCTTCGTGGACATCGGGTCCATGGGAGTCGCTATGCCACAAAGTCCCCCGGCATGAGCCTCCCCTAGGTCGAGTCCCCCGGCTTGGATATTCTCTATCTTGGTCTTCAATGGCTCCCATCTGGTCCTTCCTCCCTCCGAAACACGGCGACCCGGGGCAATTAGAACCGAGTCGCCAACGTTGAATGAGCCCTCGACTATGCTCCCTCCGATTATCCCTCCTTTCAGGCTTTCAGGCCTTGAGCCGGGCCTGTTGATATCGAAAGATCTAGCGACGTACATTAGCCCCTTGTCTTTGGCGCTCCTGTCCGGATTCGGGATTGTCTCCTCTATTGCTTGGATAAGTATGTCAAGATTTACATCGTGGTGAGCTGAAACTGGGACGATCGGTGCTCCCTCTGCTATAGTCCCCTCTACAAACGATTTTATCTCTTCATAGGATTCAATCGCCCTTTCTTTACTGACTATGTCCACCTTGTTCTGTACCACCACTATGTTCTCAATTCCAGCAATCTGCAGCGCTGCTAGGTGCTCTCTTGTTTGGGCCTGTGGACAAGTCTCGTTGGCAGCCACAAGAAGTAGAGCGCCATCCATTATGGCGGCACCGGAAATCATGACTGCCATCAGGGTCTCGTGACCAGGGGCGTCAACAAAAGAGACTACACGTAGCAGATCTTTCTCGGAATCTTCCTTTCCATCCGGATGCTTCCCTCTCGCGTAGAAATCCCCCTCTTTTGTCTTGTAGAATGCGGTGTCAGCATATCCTAGCTTGATGCTTATCCCTCTCTTCCTTTCCTCGGAGTGGGTGTCCGTCCAAGTTCCAGATAGGGCCTGCGTTAGTGTTGTCTTGCCATGATCCACATGTCCGACCATGCCGATATTGACTTCAGGCTGACTAGGTAGGTCTCCAGTCAGTTGAATCATCCCCTGTCGTTCACTCCTCTTCACCAGAGGACTGCTCGACAGCTGCGACCTCTTCCTCGAGGCCGAAGATAACTCCCAGAGGCCTTTTTCCAGCCTCTACAATCTTCAGGTTTATTTGTCTCGTATCCTGGCTTATGACATTTCCTCGGAGGTTTCTCCTTCTCCTAAGCCCATCGTACTTGTAGCGGTAGGTCTTGCCCTTCTTCTTCACGTACTTCTTGCCCTTGTACCCCACTCCGGCAGTAATCAGTACTGATTTGACGCCCCCTCCATCGAGATCTGGCCGCATTGGCCTGCCCGTTAGGTCGGAGCCACCTGTGATTTCTAGTTTGTATCCGGTCAGAGACTGATCGCCCTCTCCGACGAACATGCCATCAACCCCATCCCCGATCTTCTTACCAAGGAAGTGGTTGTAGTTGGATCCGGATATATCGACAGAGAATGCACGTCCACCAGCACTCGGATTGGTATCATTTACCACTGCCTTGAAGGATTGCTCACCCGCCATAATTACGCCTCAGACGGCATCCCGACATGAGGCCCCTATAAGAGCGGTTCGGCACAGTTCCAGACGCCTCTTTACCGCCTGGAGAACTCCTTCTCAATACGACTCCCTATTTCAGCCGGTATCATGTTGGTCATTGTGATGTACTGAGTCCTTCCCCTTCCTACTGTTGAGTTAGATGACCGCGTCTCCACTAAGCCCTCCTTTTCCAGTGTCTTCAAGTACTTCCAGAATGTAGTGTAACTTTTGGCCTTGACCTCGAATTCTTCACATATTATCTCATACAGCTTCCTGGCATCCCCGCTGGATATCTCTTCCTCCTTTCGAAGCCTTCTACATATTCCCAGCAGTACCAACTTTTGGTGTTCGCCAAGATGATCAACTTGGCTTGGCTCAATGGATGCCGCTCTGACCGTACTCGGCAGAACGTCTTCCGGGAGGACCTCTCCCCTACCTTCCTTCTCCGCCCTTCTGACAGCTGCTTCCAACAGTTCTATCGCCAGTCTAGCGTCACCCGTCTCTGCAGAGAATCTCCCAATTTTCTCGAGAGTCTCTTCACCCACAGAACCATTTCTGCAGGAAGCTTCGTATCTCTGTTTAGCTATCCCCCTGAGGGAATTTTCTGAATACGGCTCAAGCATAAGGACGTTGCTTTCGCCTAGCCTGGATATTATGGCCGGCTCGAGCTGCCCGAGTAGATGACTGTCCTGGCTCACCATAACTAGGGATAGAGATCCCTGACCTTCCTGTCCCTCATCTATCCTCAGTAGTTTGTATATCAAGTCGTTACTATCCCTTCTGATCAGAACGTCGACCTCATCAAGGACAAGAAGCAAGTGGATCCCCCTGGATCTTATGTTTCTCCTCACCGACTGGATGATCTCCCCCGAACTGAATCCACGTTCTGGATGCCTGGAGTCAAGAGACAACGCAATCTGCTGAAGGACTTGCGAGGTAGACGGGTGATTTCTGCAGTTAACATGGGATAAAACGACCTTCCGTTTTCCATCAACCGCTCTCGATAGATCCTCTCCGAACCTCTTGGTTAGAACTGTTTTACCAGTTCCAACATGCCCCATTATCACGGCACGACCACTCACTCCTTCGTTGTCGATACCGAGGAACATCGAAGCAAGCTCCGACAATTCAGAGTCCCGCCCTACCAGCGTTGGGGGCGTCCAATCGAATGAGAGTGGGCTTCTGTCCAGCAAGACCTTGCCCGCACCGATCCTGTCTAGGTAGTCCGCCATCATACTAGTCGTACTAACGTCGTTCTTAGACATATTCTGAACATCGGCCCCGATTTCTAGAGTTGTTCCAAGAAAGGAAAGCTGCCATCAGGGGATCTCGTCGAACTGGTAACCGGATTCCCACTCTTTCTCGCCTAGGGCGACTTCCAGCTCATAGGGAGTGACAAGGGGCTTCTCATACCTCACAGAATCGTCTATTGCAATACGCGGACATGCGGTGTTGACGAAGGCGTCAACGGGGTAGAAATCTATCAAATCAGGGCTAACGTGGTCCAATGCAAGTAGGTACCCCTTCTTCCCATGCTTCTCTAGAATTCTCTTCATCCTTATCGCAAGGTTCCTTCTCATCTGACCAGGCTTCTCGCCAATCAGGATGCCGAATGTTTCGGCCTCACCAATCGCCATAATCAATCCAAACCTCTGACGGAGAATCCTCTCAATACGCGTGAATGACATCTCACTCGCCTCTCCCGTGTAGGGATCAAGGAGGGCTAGGGGTTTCCCGGTGTGAAGGACCATCCCAATTGGGTGGAAATCACCCGAGCCAAGGAATAGGTAGTGGCCTATGGTAGAATCGTCACCCGAATAGTTGCAACCGAGTACTTGGCCGGGGAATGTCAAACGGTCTCCTCCCGTTGGAATGATTACATCGAATCCTGCATTCTGCAGCATTTCTTTGTATTTCGGAAGCAGGTGAAGGTGTTGTATCGATCCAACGAGTCCCAATTTGTTATCCGTCAGAGGGGAAATTCTCCCTACGGCATCAAGAAACCTCTCTTGTGCCTCTTCTTCCGTGAACTGAGAAGAAGGGGAGGAATTCAGCTTACCCATTGAAAGATCCCTGTGTTCTCCTAGGATTTCCAGTACTGGCTCGATCTCAGGCTCGCCTTCGTAGGTCACTGGGATGAACTGGGTCGGCATGCCTGAGTCTATATTCATCTGACTGTGACCCATGTGAGCGACTAACTCGACCCCCATGGCCATCATTTTGTCATGCACCAAGTCACATGCCCCATAACAAGGATCGGCTGCAAGGACGACTTTCGCCCCAGAGTCATCTTCTATTTTGTCCATCATTTCAAGAGCCTGCATCTTCAGTCCCTCAGGGACTTGCAGTGCCACTAGCCTGTGGTCGTTTGATTTGATCCTGCTAACCAGATCGTCCAGCTGGAAGTCATGCCTATCAAGATCCATATAATCACTCGACAATCTCTACCTTTCCATCAACTATATCGATTCTGGCCAGTGTCCTTATTGGCCAATTTGGCCTCTCCAGGGCAAGGCGCTCCCGACCGTCCCCTTTCTCTATGGCGATTATGATGTCTTGTAGTATTGCACCCATTTCCTCGATCGCTTCTAGAATGGGTTCCAGTGTTCCACCAGTGGAGATCACGTCGTCCACAATCAGAATCCTCTCTCCTGCTTTGATGTCGTTGATGTACGTGGTAGACTCGGAATAACCAGTGGAAACATCGACACGAACCTCTCCTTCCATCCCGTAGGATCTCTTCCTGATTACGACTGTTGGCTTTCCCGAAGCTTCTCCCACTGCTGCTAACAGAGGTAGCCCCATTGCCTCAACGCTGACTACAAGGTCAATTTTTGACCAGTCTACCATGGATACAATGAGATCTCTTGTAGCCCTGAGAACTCCTGCCTCCATACGAGGTATTCCGTCCGAAATCGGATGGATGAAGTAGGGATACTCCCCCTTCCAGATTATTGGTGCACCTCTGAGGGAATCATGCAGAACAGACAGGGGTTCGCCGGGCTCCATGCCCCTCAACCTCAGACTTTGCCCTTCAACTGCTCGGCTCCCTTGACCACCTTTACGGTGCAAGGAGTTGGGAATTTGCAACTAGCCTTCCTAAGTGATTCTCGAGCAGCATCATAGTTTTCTGGATTAGTGTGTATAGAAATGACCCTCTGACCCCTTAGGACCCTTGCAGCAGTGCCGACGTTCTTTCCATAGGCCTGCCTCATTCCTTGAGAAACACGATCAGCCCCTGCACCGGTAGCTTGCTTGTTCTCCCTCAGTATCTGATGAGGGTATACGTGAATTCTCAGGGCATATCCCTCAGTGCCTGCAGATTCCCTGATGGTCGCATTCGAAACTTGCCTAGCAGCCTCAAGTGCAGTATCCCTGATTTGGCAGGCGTTATCAGAGGCCAGCTCCAAAACAACTGGGAATTCACCAGCTTCCGCAACTTTTCTGTTACCCATGAAGTATCTCAGAATTCTGTTGTTGGGAACTCCTCCAGAGTACTCTCTCCTAGTGAAGGACTGCCCCTTCACTTGACGGTACATCTTTGCGGGCTTGCGTGCCATCTTACCTGCCTCTCTCGCGGGCGACCGACCCCCTCTATTTAACCGTGAGTGCGCGTGAAATTATTATTGCTCAGCTGCTCAGCTTCTCGCTCTCCCTCTGAACCTCGCGCACCCCGAAAACAATTAGACAGAATCCGACAAGCATGGAAACCCCGATGCTCTCGCCCAGCATTAGCCACCCGCTTAGAACTCCGAACACGGGAACTAGGAAAACGTAAGAAGCCGCAGCAGTAGATCCAATCCTGTCTATTCCCCTTGCGAACCAAGCATAAGTTAGAACCGTCGAAACCAATCCTAGATATGCAACAGATGCCCATTCGGCGGAACTTGGCTCAGGCACACCCGTGTTCCAGACTTCAATGAACATCCAAGGCGTCAAAAGCGCCCAACCGACGATTGAATACCAAACCACAATCTCCAGTGGGGTCCCCACCGTTCCTTCCGATAGGGCCATCTTGGTCAGGTTACTGGTCGCTGCCCAGGTAAGGGCCGCTAAGGCAATCATCACATCGCCAATCAAGCGATGCTCGAATGGGATGTCCGTGTTTGGACTCCATCCCACTACTGTAGCGACCCCAGCAAGGCCGAAAAAGAGCCCAAGAACCATCCTTGAACTAAGCCTCTGTCCAAGCATTGGAACGGCCAGCAGTACGGTGAAAACGGGATTTACGGGGATAATCAGAGAAGCATCTCCTGCCGCAGTCCACTTCATCCCATTCATGAATAGGAGTTGGTACCCCATAGTCCCCAGAAGCGCCATCCAAAATGTGTACTTCCAGGCCTTTCTTTCTCTGGGTAAAATTCGAGGACCCCCCTTGTTCCTGTAGATCCAGCACCAAGCTGCAAACGCGAATACGGCGAAGACGTACCTCAGCCATGCAGAGGTCGCAGGCCCCATACTGGCCCTATTTGCGTCATCTAGTCCATAACTCAGGAATCGCCCTATTGCCCACGTGGAGCCCCAAATTGCAGCCACCATTAGAAGAAGAAGATGCGTACTCAGGTTTTCTCGGTATGACATCTAATCACCCAGTCCGAGAAGTCTGGGGATAAATCCAGGGTCGCTCACCGAGCATATCTCCGGCTCACAGATGACCCCTCCGCATTTACTCGCCAATGCCATTGCAGTCATCGCCAGCCTGTGATCAGAGTGGGTTTCTACGGCCCTCTTCGGTTTCCGCGGTATTTGCCCTCCGGGGATGTGTAACTCATCATCGATCTCTTGAAGCGATAAATCAAAACAATTCAGGACCTCAACAGTCTTCGAAATACGGTCCGACTCCTTCCCCCTAGCATGGGAGATTCCTGTGATACGCCCTCCATCCCCGATGGCCATCATTGCAGCCAAAGGGGAAATGATGTCACTGGCCTCGCCAAGGTGAATGTCATTCATACCGGACTCTATCGCAAGAATAGTCTCATTTATCCCAATCCCGGTATCTTCGAAGCCAGCCTCAAAATTCACCCCATGGAGGCGCGACAGTAGCATGGCTATTGGCCGAAGGCTCTCCTCTGCTGGAATCTCGACCCTCTCGGGGATCTCTATGTCCCAAGGGGGCAGTACTGCATGTCCGTCCTCGATAACCATCTTAGAGCCGCACAAAACACATATTTCCCTGGTGAGCATCCAGTATCCACTGCTTACCGGCTCCCCCGAAAGTGAGACCCGTAATACATCTGAGAATCCGGGCGATGCTACCATTAGTGCACTTAATCCCTGACTCGTCCGGCTCCAGTCATGCTGTACGTCATAGCAAAGAACGCCTCCCGAAACCTTTCTGGGCAGCCTCTCAGAGTCCACGCTGCAACCCATTTGCTCCAATGTCGAGCACAGCTCAGCAGAGTGTCGCGATCTAAGGGAAGAATCGCCATCCAAGGTCGTAACACCATCTCGACAAGCAGCAATTGCAGTCAGAAAGTTCGCTGTTGTACCCGAGTTTCCACATTGAAGAACTGTTTCAATTCTGGTTCCAGACATGCCCCTGACCAACCAACCGTCTTCGTGTTCAAGCACCTTCGAGCCCATGGCACCCATGCAATTTGACATGGATATCGCATCAGCACCAGGCTCTCCCTCGAATGAAAGCAAGACCTCTTGGTCACTCTGAGATATTATTGCGAGCCACCTGATTAGGTGACTTTTGGAAGGGGGGAGGCGCCACTCAACGGGAGAGCTCAGTGAGACCGCCTCTATGGCGAGCATGTACCTCGGAATCGATATGTAATGTTCAATCCTCGTATCAAGAATTCCTGATCCAGTCTCCGAAGTCAGACTCGCCGTCCCACTCAATGGACCGTTGATCAATGATGCTATTCTCCATAGTCTTCTCAAGAGAATCTTCGATTACCACTAGGTTGTTTCTCTGTAGTAGCTTAGGACTCAGTCCGGGCATCAGTACTGCCACTGCCCTTGGGACCCTGCCGGGATACACCTCATTGACGTGTCCAACGATATTCGTCGTACATGTGTTGGTGATCGTGTTGTACCACTCGGGCTCGACCGAGAGCTTGTTGGTCCTCCTCAAGTAGGACTCAAACATCCTCCTTTCGTTCCCAGGCCCCAGCACAACTCCCTCAAACAGATGGGTCCTGGATCTCCTTCTGCACCTCGATCTAACTCCAATAACGTCTCTTTCTGTCCCCCAAACGTAGATCAGCTCATATGCCCTGAAAAGCCCCTTGACGGGGTGGTAAGAAACCCCCTCCTTCCTTCTGACTTCTATTGAACATGCCAATCTAGTTCCATCTGCAAACTCATAGCTCAGGATGGTGTGTGCCATTTCCCTCCTATCAGGCTCGAAATACTCCAAAATGAACCAAATCTTGGTAACTTCACTAAGATTTACTTCCACGTCGATCCACCTCTCATCGAAGTCACGCGTGGTCCTCCAATTGAAGTCCCTAACATTCCGCATTGTGACAATGTCACCTCGGAACTCAGCTGTAGTTAATCGCTGATTGTCGTTCACCCAGGACCTGTCATTGGAGGGGGACAGGGCAAAATGCCTTCTGAGTATCAAGATCGTTAGTAGTGCGATGAGCCCTGCCGAGAGGCTCGCATATACGCCGACCACAACATCCGTGGGGAGGCGGACAGCATGAATGCTCCCCCGTATTTAGTGGCGCGGCAGGGGAGATTCGAACTCCCGAGGTGAAACACCACTGGATTAGCAATCCAGCGCAATGGCCAGGCTATGCGACTGCCGCAGTGTTCCCGCGAAACTAGCCATTCGCTTAAGGCGAACGGTAAATTTACTCCTCTTCGGTTTCATCGTCAGACACCGACGAATCGACCAGGGATGCCGGCAGTCTGGCGACGAAAATTACCTCATCGTCATAACCGGTCCTGTTCGCATTTCTCAACTCCATTATTCGGGTGCCCTTGGTTACCTTGCCCAGGGTTTCCTTCGTCTGACCGGAAACCATTCTTATCATCATCCCCGTGGCTGTTAGCATGAATAATTGATCATCCAAGTCAGGAATCTGCCTTACTGCAACTATCTCGTCATCGTCATCCAGTGACATGGTTTTCACACCCTTGGTCCCCCTGTTGGTTCTCCTGTAGCCATCTCTTTCCTGCACTGCACCGCCCTCCTCATCGACGATCGCTTCGCCTGTTTCCTGATCTCTGACGGGTATCATCCCTCCAGAACCTAGCCTACTCCTCTTTGCCATGCCATGCTTTGAGATGGTGAGGACACTGGTGTCGAAATCATCCGTTACGATCATTCCAATGACTCGGTCTCCATCGACCAGCTTCATTCCAGAGACTCCCTGGCTGACCCTGCCCTGGACCCTTACTAGGTGCGTGTGCTGCTCCTCCCCCGTAGACGGGTCTACTCTACTTCGGATTTCAGCCGGCTTGAATCTACAAGCGTTGCCTCTTGCTGAGACAAGTACGACATGATCGCCTTCGGTAGCAGGTCTGACCGAGACAAGGGCATCAGCCTCGCCGTCGGCGAATTTCAGTGCGTATTTCCCACTCCTGTTTATTTTGACGTATTCCGAAAGGCGACTCCTCTTAATCCTCCCATTCAGAGTTGAGAAAATTAGGAAGTGGCCTTCTGGATTTTCAATTAGTTCCCTGTTCATTGGCAGAATTGATATGACCTTCTCGTCCTCCCTAATTCCGCCGAGTAAGTTACGAACATGGGTCCCCCTGCCATATCTGCTGGCCGATGGAGTCTCCCACGCCCTGAGGCCGTACACCCTCCCCATGTCCGTGAAAATTAGCAATCTATCCTTGGAGAAGCATGTCACTATCTTCGAGGGGGCATCTTCTTCCTTGGTGGACACTCCCTTGAGCCCCTTTCCACCTCTGTTCTGAAGACGGAACGACTCAACAGGAAGATGCCTCATATAGTTGTCCTGAGTCAATGAGATAACGATAGACTGCTCTGCAACCAAATCTTCCCTGTCCATCGAAAGCGGCGTCGGATTTATCTCCGTTCTACGGTTATCGCCATGCCTCTCGACTACACCTTCTAGCTCTTCGACGATGATGTTCAGGCGCTTTACCCTGCTATCCAGAATCCCTTTGAAATTCTTTATCGCTTCCCTCAACTTTTCAAGCTCCTCCGCGACCTCCTTCACGTTCAGCTTGGTCAGTTGGTAGAGCCTCCTCTCTGCGATAGCCTTGGACTGCTTTTCCGAAAAGTCAAACTTCTTTATTTTCGGATACTTCTCTTCCCCTCTGAGGTATTTTTCGAATTGGTCTCTAGAGTCCGAGTTGCGACCAACGACAATGATTTCATCCATCCTCTTCTGCGCCTTCATCAATCCATCTAGGATGTGGGCCCTGGCTTCCGCCTTTTCCAAGTCGAATTGTGTCCTCCTCTCAATTATCGACTCTCTGTGTCTGACGTGCGTGTGTAGGATTGTGCATAGATCGAGCTGCACTGGCTCTCCCTTCAGTATCCCCATCATATTCGCTGAGTACGACTCCTGGAGTCTACTGGATTGGTATAATTGATTCAATACTGCCTGCGGATCAGCATTCTGCTTAATCTCGATGACCACTCTTATCCCCTCCTTGCTGGACTCATCTCTAATGTCCCTGATGCCCTTCACTGATTCCTTCTGGACAAGTTCGGCGATTCCCTGTAGCATTGGCGCCTTTTTCACTTGATATGGAATTGAGTGAACTATCAGCCTCTTGCCGCTGGAGTCGTCTATCACCTCAACGTCCGATCTGATGTGGAATCGCCCATGCCCCGTTCTGTACATGTCCACGATGCCATCGATCCCATACAGGGTGGCTCCCGTTGGAAAGTCCGGTCCCTTGATGTGCTCCATATACTCTAGAGCGTCTATTTTAGGAGGGTTGTCGAGACCGATCTTTCTATTCTGCTCGATCACCCTTTCAATGTGGAATTTTACTGCAGAAGCGACTTCTCCCAGGTTGTGAGGGGGGATCTTTGTTGCCATACCAACTGCAATGCCGTCACTTCCATTGAGGAGTAAGTTAGGTAGTCTGGAAGGTAAAACCGTGGGCTCGGTCTCACTCTCGTCAAAGTTCGGCTCCATGTCTATCGTGTTCTTGTTGATGTCTTCCAGCATATGCAGGGATAAACGGTCAAGCCTGCTCTCAGTATACCTCATTGCAGCAGGGGGGTCTCCATCAATCGAGCCAAAGTTGCCTTGTCCATCGACAAGCGGGTACCTAAGTGAGAACTCTTGTGCCATCCTGACCATCGTGTCATATAGCGCCTGATCGCCATGTGGGTGGTACTTCCCCATGACCTCTCCGACTGACCTGGCTGACTTACTGTACCCCTTTTCATGCGTGTGGCCTGCTTGGTGCATCCCCCATAGGATTCTCCTGTGTACTGGCTTTAGTCCGTCCCTTACATCAGGCAGGGCCCGCCCAATAATCACGCTCATCGCGTAATTGATGTAGCTTTCTTTCATCTCTTCGGAGATGTCTCTTCTCAGTAAATCTTCACTCATTGATCACACATCCAGCGCCGTAACCTTCGAAGCATTAGTTTCTATGAATGAACGCCTATCGGGAACGTCCTCGCCCATGAGTATGCTGAATAGCGAATCGGCCTCCTCAGCATCTTTGATTTCTACCTTCAGCATCACTCTGGCCTCGGGATCCATTGTAGTCTCCCATAGCTGATCGGGATTCATCTCTCCGAGACCCTTGTATCTCTGAACGTCTATCTTGGATGTGGGGGCCTCTTTCTGCATTCTTTTGATCGTGACATCCCTTTCTTTCTCACTGTGGACCCACTCGACGTGCTTCCCCCTGGAGACGGAGAATAGTGGTGGTGCGGCAATATACACATTTCCATTCATAATAGCACGTCTCATGAAGCGCCACATGAAGGTCAGAATGAGCGTTCTGATATGCGCTCCATCGACATCAGCATCTGTCATGATGATGATTTTGCCGTATCTCAACTTCTCAGGGTCAAAGGCTCCTTCCGCCTCTTCTTCATTACCAACTCCTGCACCAAGTGCCCTGATCATTCTCTGGATTTGCTCGTTCGAGAAAACCTTGGTGAGGTTTCTCTGCTGCCTCTCCACATTCAGAATCTTGCCACGGAGGGGAAGTATTGCCTGTGTTCTCCTGTCCCTGGCATTCTTCGCGGATCCGCCCGCGCTCTCGCCCTCGACTATGTATATCTCACATTCATCAGGGTCTCTTGACTGGCAATCCGCAAGCTGCCCTGGCAGACCACCGCCTTCCAGTACCCCTTTTCGCCTTGTAAGGTCACGCGCCTTCCTCGCGGCTTCCCTAGCTCTGCTAGCGAGGAGGGCCTTTTCGACGATCTGCTTTGCAACGGAGGGGTTTTCTTCGAAGAACTCGCCCAATTTGTCATTCACGATCTGCTCAACTATCCCGGCCACCTCGCTAGTGACCAATTTTGCTTTGGTCTGCGCATTGAACGACGGATCTGGATGCTTTATCGAAATGACAGCGGAAACACCCTCTCTGACATCATCCCCAGATAGCCCCTTCACGTTTTTGAGCAGGTTTTTCGACTGTGCATACCCATTCACCGTTCGCGTCAACGAACTTTTCAGGCCGGAAAGGTGGGTTCCTCCGTCCGTGTTGTGAATTATGTTGGTGAAGCAGTGTATTGACTCTGAGTAAGCATCTGTCCACTGTAATGCAACCTCTACGTGGACCTCTCCCTTGTCTCCTTCCTTGCTACCAAGTACATGCAGGACATCTTCGTGGACCACCTCCTTGTTCTTGTTCATGGATTCTACATATTCTCTGAGGCCTCCATCGTACTTATGTTCGATTTCAACTGCTGCCTCGCCTCTGAGATCTCTAGCAATAATCTGAAGTCCCGCATTTAGGAATGCGGTTCTCCTGAGCCTGGTGTTAATCTGCTCGAAGTCGAATTCTATAATATCGCTGAAGACTTCTTCCAAATCAGGCTTAAACGAGATTATCGTTCCAGTCCTATCCGAGCTTCCTACAGGCTTTAGTTTGCCCTGGGGGACTCCTTTGTGGTAGATCTGCTGCCACTCTTTACCTTCCCGATGAATAGTCATGGTAAGGGATTCCGAAACCGCGTTCACAGCACTCACTCCGACCCCATGCAGACCTCCGGCCACCTTGTAGGCCTCATTGTCGAACTTCCCCCCTGCATGGAGCTTAGTCATGATGACCTCGGCAGCGCTAACCCCCTCCTCGTGCTTACTCACGGGAATCCCTCTGCCGTGATCGGTAACCGTGATGGAGCCATCAGGGTTCAGGTCAACTTCGACTGTTGGATTGTGACCTGCAAGATGCTCGTCAACTGCATTGTCAACAACTTCCCAGATGCAGTGGTGCAAGGCCGATCCATCATGAGGGTCTCCAAGGTACATCCCCGGCCTCTTTCTGACTGCTTCCAGGCCTTCCAGGACCTGAATACTGCTTGCATCGTAGTCATCAGCCACATCTTCACATCCAATTCTTTGAGGGTTCCCTTTGGGAACCCTCAATCACTATGTCCATTCCTGAGCGCGGGTGGTTATTCAACCCTACTAATGGATTAGCGAAAAAACGCCATTTTCCGCTATTGAAGGAAGATTCAGTAATATTCCGAGAATCGAACCACTCGACATGGTTAAACAGAATCCTAGGGTCGAGCGGTTGGATGGAACTGCCGCTTGTGTGTGTTGTTCTGAGCGGATGCACAGTGGATGGGATGCTCAAAGATGCGGCAATGGCCACGGCTTCCGGTGCGGACTTAGTGGAAGTCCGATTGGATAGGCTGTGGGTAAAAGAGGTGTTTCCGGAGCCTACCGAGGAAGCGTCCGAGGACTCCAAGCCCCGTAGAAATGAAAGGCGAGAGCCAGAATATGTCCCACAGCCTCTGGATTCGGTAGATCTGTCGGACGTTCTAGACTCCTTCAAGCAGGGCTTGGAGCTCCCAGTGATTATCACATGCAGATCTGAGTCACAGGGTGGCTACTTCCCGGGAACTGAGGAAGAGAGGCTGGATGTATTGAGAGAGGGCATAAAGAGCGGCCCAAGCTGGGTCGATTTGGAATTCGAGATCGAGGAGAAGGCCCGGAAGAAACTGGCTGATTTAGCATCAGGCAAGACAAAGGTGATCTGCTCCCAACATTCCTCCGAGAGGCCACCCCCTGCTGCAGAGATTGTTTCTGAAGTGGAGGAGATGTCGAAGCTAGGGGAGATGGTGAAGATTTGTCATGCAACAGGTGGAACTGAAGGTTCACTGAGGCTGTTTGAAGCCGCTTGGGAGCTAAAGGAATCGGGAATTAGAAATTCGATTATGGGAATGGGGTCCGGAGGCGACTGGCCCAGGATACACGCTCCACTTTTGCATCAGCACATGGTATACTCCACTATGCAAGTTGGTTGGCATCTGGCATACAAGGGGAAAATAAACAAATCCGACTTGTCCACTGCATGGAAGCTTCTCGGCTATACGGATTAGCTCAATCACTCGTGGCCTCACTGTCGAGGTACGGCATCTCAGTACCTTCCTCAGCTTCTTCCACCTTGCCTACTTGCATATATTTTGAATGAAGGACGAAAGGTACGATGAGACATGCCAGTGGCAAAGATCCAACCAGGAGGGTAGCCGTGAATTTTGGTATGTTCACCCTTTTCTCGACATCAATCAGAACTTCTACGTCTATCGATCCACCAGCAGCATCGCTATTCGTGTGCCTCCTGTTGTTCCACCCATCTATCACCAAGAAGTACTCTTGGTCACCGCCTCCGAATGCATCGGACATTGTGTTCCAAACTGACCCATCGGAGTCGATGGCTACAGAGAATTCTTCCTCAGAAACACGCTCATAGGCATGAACGTCCCGGAATGGGAGCCAATCAACCGTGTCCCGCCACTCAACAGGCAGGAATTCAACATCGAAGAATTCTGGATCCCCCCTCATTTCGTATTCGAGCGTATATCTGTCCCAGTCACCCCCGTGCATTAGGTAAACATCCCCTATCGGCTCAAGCGGAACGTCATCCATGTTCGGAGTCATCTTGATGCAGAATGTGTACCTGTACCCGGGGACAAGCTCCATCTTAAGGGCCGAAGCGCTATCATTCTCAATCGTAGTTTCCCAGAATACGTCCATGTCAAGGGAACGCAGATTGTTTCCTTGGTCGAACTGCCAGAAGCTTTCCACGCTATGCTCTTCGATGTAGTCCTCAACGTCAGGCTCGTTCATTGCTGAGACCTCGCATGAGTTGGCAGCGGCAACGGAGGTGGACGTTAGTATGGCGACCATCAGAAGGATGGGCGGCGAAATAACGCAGAAATTGACAAGTTGGACGATGGATTTGGGGAATTTCCCATGCAATCTATCTCCTCCTAGTTCTGATTGGCCGTACATATCCCGATCCCCTGTCCCGACGCTCATCCACAGTCAGATATTTGGGTTGCGGCGGCGGTTTGTGTTGATCCATGCCAGGCAACCCCCCATCGCTCTCGACCTCATCGACTTCGTATGTCTCGAGCATCTCTTCTGCATCCATCTCTTCTTCGTCTTTCTGCCTCATTATGACCCATCCAAGAATCAGGACCATGGCGACTAATGCGAGAAGTCCCGCACTCTCCCTATTGGGTACCAAATCCGACCAGGTAAGATCAGACAGCGACCTCGGCTTGAACTCCTCTTCTTCTGCGAGCACGATTACTACGAATTCCCTCTCCGAGCACACATCAACGCCATCGCAAACTTGCATCAGTATCCGTACCTCTCCCATACTGTCCCATGACTGAGAATTCCATCCCCAGTCATTCCTAGGATCGCCATCTCCGTCGAAGTCCAGGGCCACATTCAGGTCCCACCTGACAAGTAAGTCACCAGTAAGGGCCCTGTCCATGTCGTTAGTAGGGTCGCCATCCTCGTCACTGTCAACTGCTGAGTCGGTATCCATCCATGCAGATATCCCATCGTCCAAGTCTGCATCTGAAACAGAATAATTCAGAATAACGGCATCTCCGACATTGACATAGTCTGAGCCAATTGGCTCCATTTCCCCTATCACGGGGGCTCTCGATACGTGGACGAGAATTGATGTTGAGTTCGTCTCCCCTCCTTCGAATCCATCGACAACGGTCAGTGTTACCATGTATGTCCCTGGAATTTCGTAGCTGTGCCAGACTATCGGCCCCTCTACTGCGGGAGTGGCATCTCCAAAGTCCCATATCCAGTGAGTTATTCCATTCCACTCGGGATCATCTTGGTCTGTCGATGTCCTTCCTACGAAAAGAGGATCTGAGTCGTAACTGGAAGACCCGTCGAATCTAATCGGTGTACTTGGTGCAACGAAAGCCCCTCCGTCGCTGGTTTGGGGGATTTGCCAGATTACGGCCTCGGAATCGGTCGGCTGCCTGTCGATCAGGGTTCCATTCACGCTCGGACACGAGTATGATAGGTCAGGAACAGGCACCGGGTTCTGTATTCGGATTGAGTAGGATTTGGTTGCCGATGACAAACCCCTCTCGTCCACAACTGTGAGACTTACTGTGTACAGCCCCGGCCTAAGGAATGTGTGACTGACTGAACTGACGTTCGTTATCTCTCCGTCCAAGTCTGAGATGTTCCAAGACGTCGATAATAATGAGGTATCTCCATCTGGATCAAATGAAAGGCTGGAGAATGTGTAGGTAGTGTCCACAGTTCCATCCGAGGGTCTCGAAAAGACGGCAACTGGCCTTTGATTGAGCACATTGACCACTATCGTGGCAAAGGAAGAATTCCCATCGTCATCCGTGACTTCCAATGTCACTGTCTTCAGTCCGGGCTCTCTCCATCCTACCATCGGATTGCTGAGGCCAGACTCAGTTGAAGAGAAATCAGAAGTGAGGGTCATCCCCCCTCCCTCCAGATTTACCCCGCCTTCGAACTGCCAGTCGTACTCGACGATCATTCCGTCGCTATCTATGAAAATCTCGGGCATTTCTATGGGGGTCAGGGTGAAAGTCTCCAATGAGTCTTCGAATACAAGTTTTGGAAGTCTGTTCAGAATCCTGATGAAAACCGTATGCTCAACCTCGTGCAGGCCGTCGCTAACCGTCAGCGTCAAAGTGTAGACGATCCCATCCGCACTGCCGTCTACCCATGAGTGACTAGACTCTGCCAAGCCAACCCCAGATACGCCATCTCCGTCCCCCCAGTCCCAGCTAAACTCCAATTCTTCGATTGGGAGGTTGTCAGTAGTTCCTCTCGCAGAAAACTCGACCTGCTGATTCGTCAGAAGGACCAATTCGTCAGTGACGACGACACCCTCTACCGAAATCTCTGGTATTGGATCGGAAGTGTCCTGAACGACTACCTCCCAAGACTGACTATCGGAGAAATATCCGCCTTGGTCCATCACTGTCAACACAATGGTATACTCTCCCGGGTTGACATAGGGGTGTACTGGATTTTTCAAACCCGAAGAGATGTTATCTCCCAGGTCCCAGAAGTAAGCAATTGGGGTCTCATTGTGCGAGAACGTTCCATTGAGCTGGCCGAACCCCCACTCGTCGTAACCCGAACCAAACATATTCACGGGCAACCAAGTCTGAGTTACGTTTGTTGAGATTGAACCAGAGGCTACTGGTTCCATGTTGGCGAGCTCGACTGGGAGGGCAAATGCCTGGTCGACCATAGCGTCCGTAACGTCCCTTATGCTGACACCAAATGTCCAGTCTCCTGTGTAGGGGGGTGTGAACCAGACAGACTTCTCAGTAGGTATGCTATTTCCCGCGGTCACGGAGAATACCAGGGTGTCCACTAGGGTATTGTTCACAAATGCGTCCACCGAGACCTCCAATACCTCGAAGAATGCATTTGAAACTATGTCCAAATTCAGCTCGATGCTGTCATCAGCCCCATTCCCGTCCCTGTCAAAAGAGTGGATTGTATTTATCGAAACTTCAGCAGGGTCGGTGATTAGCTCGGCTTGCACAATTACGGATGCCGAGGGGTAGCTCCCAGTAGTGATCCCGCAAGTAATGTAGTTGTAGTCGCAGTCGTCGACCGCGGACTCGAACCAAGTGGTGAGCCAAACCTCATCCGTGGTGTTTCCGAATCCGTGAACAAGTCCCGTAGCGGCCCCAGATGCAGGGTCGACTCTTAACCTGCTCATGGACCAACTCCCGGTCGCAGAATCACGAGAAAGAACCGCTCCCTCAAATCCGAATTGAGTGGGCTGAACCATCAAGTTTAGCGGGGCTCCAGAGCCTTGATTGAATTTGTACGCCCTTATCCCCCATCCTTCAACGGCCTGACTCGGGCTTGACCATGAGTTCACCCATTGGTCATTGAAGCCACTCATCTGGACTCTGCAGATTGATGCAGCAATGCAACCAGCAGTCAAGTCTAGATTGGAGAATCCAAACGCTCCTTGAGCGCTATCTATGGAAACCGCCATCGAAAAGTTAGCGAAGATATCGCTCATCGTTGTGCCAATAGATGTGGAGCCCGGCTCGGGATTATTGGCTAGATTCTCTATTCCGGTGCCCCCGGTCGCAGTATCGGCAACTAGATTCCTTATTGCCGCCCCTCCGCCTAGTTTGTCGGCCAAGTACATCATGAACATGAATCCAGCCCCATAATCAGCTATTCTCTGATTCCACCACCTCACACTCATATTGGAATTCTGGGACCACTCATTTGCATGACCCGTGAGTGTGCTGGTCACGCCAAAGCAAAGGTAAGCAGCCATGTCCGCGGCCCCCTCGTCTATCCAGATGAATTCGTAAGGGTCCCTTGCGTTGTGTAGTAAATGCTGGAATTCGTGGGCTAGAATCGTATTTCTCCAGCTCAGGTCATCCACGTCAATGAAAACGGCCTCTCTGGTTGATGCCAGACCGGGAATGAAATAGCCCCCTACTGATGCAGCACCATCTATGGCCAGAATCACGATCTCAATCTGGCAGTTATTGTCTACGTCGGGAGCCGATCCGAAATAGTTCGTGTCCGTGGGGAAAATGGTCGACTCCCAAGTGGAAGTGATATCATTCAAGGTAGTGGATGATACAACCTCCCCATCCTGTACGAAAACCACAGAGTTCGTCGAAACCTTTTGCACAGTAGCCGAAATCGTTCCGCTGGCAGTAGATATTGTATCAGTATCCCCCTGGCTCCATGCGGCCTCACAACTTCTTACAGAGTGTCTTGAGTTTTGATATGCCTGGGAGAATGGAAGGACTACTCCGGGATATCCGTCCTCGACCCACTGCCTCTTGAGGAATCCCGTGGCCGAGAATACAGCCTCCTCCTCCCCTGTAAACATGTATTGCTTTCCCTCAATAGGGGGGACGAAGTCCGAAAGATCACCAGTGATTTCGATGCTCAATGGGACCTCATCTGCAGGAGCCGCAGCCACGGCTGGGGAGAGTCCGGCTAGGAGCATAATTGAAACAATCATGACCGCCGAAGAGAACGAGTTACTGTGTTTCCGGTCCATATCACTCAACACTCCGTGTTGTACCCAGTGTGTTTCCATCCTAAGACGTATTTTAACATCGATGGAGCATCGTTCGTACATGAGTCACGCGGGGCGCTCTCGCATTCATTCCCGCCCACTCGTACTTATCCTCGTAATCTCTCTCTTCTGCGCGCCCGCAGGAGCCGCATCAGATGGGCAGAATATTGACGGTGAAGTGGTGTTGATTAGGTCCATCCCACATGACTCAGAGGCTTTCACACAGGGCCTTGTTATGGACAATGGTAGGATGTTCGAAAGTACAGGATTGTTCGGGGAGTCGACTTTGAGGGAAGTCAATACAACTACAGGCGAGGTTATGAGGCAAACAAATCTTGAACCGTCACTTTTCGGAGAAGGCATAGCGGTGGTAGGTGACAGTATTTTCATGCTCACCTGGCTAAATGAGACAGCCCTTGTTTTCGATAAAGAGACCTTTAATTTGACATCGATCATGAACTATGAAGGCGAAGGCTGGGGGCTCTGTTTTGACGGCTCATCCCTAGTGATGTCTAATGGCACCTCGTCCCTCTCCTTCAGGAATCCTGCAAACTTCGAGATTATCCGATCAGTAGAGGTGACTGACTCAAGTGGGAACGGCGTGCAGATGATCAACGAGTTGGAATGCGTAAGTACCGATTCAGGAAATAGGATTCTTGCGAATATTTGGCAGGAGGACAGAATCCTGATGATAGAGCCATCAAGCGGCAATATTGTAGCGGAGTTTGATGCATCGTTTCTTTCCTCCCAGAATGGAGTTACAAATAATGAAGTCTTGAATGGGATTGCCCACAATGGTTCCTCTGAATATTGGATTACTGGTAAGAATTGGACTTCCATGTATTTGGTGGACCTGCTCATTTCCGATGAAGAAGGCGACAAGGAATGCAACTCCGACTGCCCGATCGAAGCAGAGTCCGAAACAACGTGGCTAAAATCGATATTATTGCTGGCCCTGTTGCTTGCTGGTATTGCAGTATTGAACAAGAGCAGTGCTAAGGGTCATTTCGATGGCAAGGGGTCTGGGAATCGGCATGATGAACAGCCTAGTGCCATGTCGGATATGCAGCGAAGCGGAGGTGAAGATGGTTGAGCGACGAGTTTGAGGACGAAATCGATCACAGGACTGGCCTAGAATTATGGCTCTCAGATCTTTCGACGGATTCAGCCACGCGGAACATGGGCGCCTTCCTAATCGCACTGGGGAGCCTCTTGGGGGTAATAGTTGGAATCATGCTAATTTCGGGAAACGTTAGCGATATCCTTTCCGGCGAGCTCGATGACTCCGGGGGAAAGGCAGACGTAAACGGACTAGTCATTACTGAGTTGGTAGATAACACCACGGGAGGGGATCACGTAGAAGGGGTCACCGTGAAGGTATTTGACGACCTAGGAATCGAAATTGGAAGTGATATTACCGATTCTGGGGGAAGGTTCTCAATCTCCGATTTGCCACGCAGATCATCTACTCTTGAAGTAGCCCACCCTGGCAATGTAACTGTGAGGATATTGATTATCCCCGGCGACTATTCGCAAATTCCAATCACCCTTGTCCAAGGCGAAGGAACCAAAAATTCCGATATCAGAGGAGACAGCCATCTGGGTGAATCGGTTTTCATCGGAACAGCAGTTGCTCTACTGACTTTATTTTCTGGAGTAGCTGGTTTGGCAGGTGCAGCAGAGGCGAGAAAGGGGTTGAGCTACAGGAGAACTTGGTGGTTATCCTTCGTTGGACTCTGGAGCAGGGGGATGATGTTCATCGGCCCACTCTTGATACTAGCCGGAATGGGCCTCACAAGCCTCTCCAGGAATCAATTCTACGACGTATATTCCAAGGAAGAGTGAGGGAATGTATCTGATTACTGTGGAGGGGGGAGATGGCAGTGGGAAAGGCCTAGCTACCCGAGTAGTCGCCGATGTCATGCGAAGAGAATTTCCCTTTGTTTCGGTTGAGGTTACGGGTGAGCCAAGGAGGGAACATCCACTGGGCAGACTCGCAATCGACGCCGTCAGAACAAGGAAAATCACTCCCGAGGAAGAGGCAGGATTGTTTGCTGCCGACAGGGTCGACCACTCCCATGGATGGATTCTCCCGCGGCTTGAACAAGGAATGGCCATAGTAAGCGAGAGAAATATCCACTCATCGCTCGTCTACCAGGGCATTGTCGGCGGCGCCGGTGTCGAACGTGTTGCTCATATGAACTCAGCCGCATTGGTCCCGGATCTTTGCATATGGGTGGACTGCGACCCAGAAGTGGCACTGAATCGAATCAAGAGTGGCACCCTTAGGGCGCATTCGAACAAAGAAGAATACTTCGAGACCACGGAGCTACAGAGGAAAATTAGGGACGGCTACAGGGATTTGCTATCAGGGGAAAAGGAAATGCCAGTCCCATTTGACATGGGTGCAATAATTGGCCCAATCCTAAATGAGGGGACCGAGGACGAATTCAGGGGGCAGCTAAAAGGGGTAATCAGGGGGTTCTTGCACTCTCGCCCAAGTCCCGTAAATGTCGATATCGAAATAGTCGATAGGAATCTGTTGAGGAGGCTAATCAGAAACTCCGATGGACAGACCACTTTGGAGGGGCTGGGCCTTGAGCCGACGAGTTCGAAGGAACAATGGCTCGCCGGAAAGTCCCCTTGGAGGGTAATCAATGAATCTCAGAAAGAACATGCATCAATCATGGACTCCGTAGGGGAAGGTGATAGGGTGGATGTCCCCCATCACGTCCTTTCTCATTCTATCTCATCTGTGCTTGGCACGTTATCCCTGATGGGCTCTGCCGATATCCGGGAGCTGCGCAATTCTCTCGGCCCAGTTAGAACAGTATCCGAAAGACATACGCAAACCATAGTCAAGTATCTGCATGAGAGATTGGGGTGGATACACCAACATCGCTCACTGATCGGCAGAGAGGCCCCTAGGTCTCAGCTAAGGGACGAATTCAGGGCAATGGGGCTACTCTCAATAGCAATCTGGCCACTCAAGGATGCGATTGTTAAGTGGATTAGGGACAATCCCGGAACTCACTTAAGATTCTCAATGGGCCAGATAGTCAAATCTGGACACCACCCTGCCTCCGTCGACTCAGTAATCGAGAGACTCAAAATATTGGGAAGTGGAAATGACTCAGGCGAAACTCCAGAGAATCCTGAGGACTTGGTAAAATGGTGGACAGCATCTTAGATGCTACTTCTGAACTAGCTTGGCTTCACCAGGGAGAATAACCGAAGAAGCCCCGTCAAACCCACTCGCCCTTGCACAGAGTGATGCACAAACAAACCACCCAATAACCATGCCTGCTGCCATGCCCGTGACTAGCCTCAGTGGATTCACAGACTCGTAATCAGTCAGAAGTTGAGTGAATCCATCTATTGCCATTGGAACGATCCCTAAAGTGAGTAATATGGCCATGTCCCTCGTCCTGTTGTCATTAGCGTAGGTGGTTTGCAAAAAATCATCGGGAAAAACTGAGAGGAAAGTATCTCTGATAGTCCAGCGATTAAGCCCCCTCCAGCCAAATAAAGCGGCACCCAAAGCAAATCCCAAGAATATCCCTATGTCCCTCGCACATACTGGCATTTGATTCCCATTTATTTCCCACGATCTTTCATGTTTCTGATGACAATTCAGATCCCCGAACGCGTAGGTAAATGCGAATATCGGATTCAGCTCCGACCATGCAAAGAAACCCCCATGTTCGGATTGATCATGACCCATATCGGCATGCTCACCACCATTTGTGTTGCCCCAACTATCGAATGTAGCATAGTCGATTGCATTTGCTCTTCCTGAAAGTTGAGGCACGGATCCCTCGGGCATGGCCATGGGGGCTAGAAAGCATAGCAATAGGTAACCGCCACCAATTCCAGCAAGAATCTTGGAGACTTTGATTTCCCTGAGGCGATCCCCTCTGCCATTCCTCTCTAGGCTCACAGGCCCAGGGATAACATTTCGGAAATCAATCTTGCCCTATGACCCACGTCCTCTTGAGTGAAGGCCCTTTGGACACAACATGGCAGAGGTCAGATTTCGTGATGTCCTGGCCATCTCAATAGTCGCCGGACTAATGGTTACAACAATGATTACCTTCATCGCAATTTTCGCTAGTGGACTGGATGATCCGGATATCATCCCTTCCTTGAGGGCGGGCCTTGTAATTGGGGCAATGGCCGCCACTCTGATTGCGATTTTTGGATTCTACAGGGTCAACGAGATGGCAAACTCGGCCAAAGATAGGGATGCAGAGAGGCTCGAGGAATTGCATAGACTCAGAGCAATTCTTTCACCAATTGAGGGAAGGGCCCCATCAGAAATGGGCGGATGGATCGTCAGCGACAAAGTTCGAAGGGACAGGGGCGTTCTCGTTGTGGACCTAAAGGGATTAGACGCTCCTTCCGCAGCCGCAGTAGTTGAGAGAATGGTCGAAAGGAGGCAAGATCTGAAGAGGGTCAAAATTTACACTGGCAAGTCTGATCGGGATGGCGGAGACGGCTCTGATCCTGGGGTGAGACCAGCTGTGTTACAGAGGCTAAGGATCGATGCTGAGAGGGTTAATTGGCAGGTCATACAGAAATCTAGTTCTGTGACTCTGAGGCCTATGGGGGTCGCACCGACTCCCAAGATTTGGGCCACTAGATTTGCAATTTTTGTTATCCCTATGACCACCGTTATGACCTTGGCATTCAGAGACTTGGCTGGTAATGGACTAGAATCACAGGGGATGGTTTTCGGAGCCGCCTCCGGAATCTTAGTTACTTCCTTGGTTTCTACATACAGGGATAGATCTGCCTAGATGCCAAGGGCATCTAGGTCATCGGTAAGCATCTCTACCAGCCAATCGTGCATCTCCGGACTGCCCATTTCAGACAGGGTCGAGTTCAGGAATGCAGCGATTAGCATACTTTTGGCCTGCTCCGTCGAAAGCCCCCTGGTCCCTAGGTAGAATAGCTGATCCTCATCTACTGGCCCGCTAGCAGTGCCGTGGCCACAACCAACTACCTCGTTCTCAGAAACTTCTAGTTCCGGTATCGAATCCGCTTGCGCTGTTTCCGAGATGAGTAGATTTTGGAACAATTGAGCAGCATCCGCCCCTCTAGACCCCTTGGCAACTCGCAGCATCCCTGTGCCAACGGTCTTACTCTTGCCCCCGCAAGCTGAGTGCCAATCGAGCCGACTAAATGTTTCAGGAGCATCATGGTGTATCTCTATGTGGTGATCTAGAGACATATCTTCGGAAGAAAGTATGGAGCCCAGGACATTCAGGTTACCCCCTGGCTCACCCATCCTGTATCTTAGATCCGACTTAGTAGTTTCAGATCCGGAGGAAATTGTGCCAGCCTTGACTTGGGAATCTCTCTCAATGTGGATAGCATCGACCCTAAGCAGCGTCCCCCCATTCAGTACATTCACAACAACATCGCTAGTGTTTGACCCCTCGCCTGTCGAACCAGTCCTTAGTAGGCCCAACCATTCACACTCCCCCTTGACATGTGTGACTAATTCCAAATTTGCATGCCTCCCGATTTTCAAGCAGACATGAGCTGCTGAAATCGGGGATTCGACTTCTATTTCCAATATCACGGTCTTCCCAGGGCTGAATCCTCGGTCCACCTCTACCGTCCAAGAAGACTCTTCTGTAATGGCACGTATGAAGCTAGATGTAGTGGCGTCCGACTCTGGAAGGCCTTCTAGGGGGCCAGCTCCGTGAATCAACCTCACCCCTTCTGGGACGTCGCCGTCTATGCACTTCAGACTTAGTCGAGGACTTCCAACTTCATCAGGGATGTCAGATATGTCCCCCGTGGGATGGACCTTCTTCCAAGGCGTGTACCTCCAAAGGTGGACAGCCCTCCTCGGCTCTTCGAGTGACAAATACTCCGAACTAGAATCCATGGATTCACTCAGCCTATGCTTCCTTCCATTTCTAGGGCCATCAGTTTGTTCAACTCAACTGCGTACTCCATGGGCAATTCCTTGGTGAAGGGTTCGAAGAAGCCATTCACTATCATGCCCAAAGCTTCTGCTTCCGTATGGCCCCTGCTCATCAGGTAGAAGAGTTGCTCGTCTCCCACTTTGGAAACGCTGGCTTCATGCTCGCAATGAGCACTTGCATTGCCGACTTCCATGGTTGGGTATGTGTCGGACCTACTCCCCTCATCCAAAATTAGGGCATCACATACGATGTTCATTCTGCAGTTCTCAGCCTTTGGCATGATTTTCGCCATTCCTCTGTATGAGCCTCTACCGCCATCTTTGCTGATGCTCTTCGAGAGGATATTACTAGTCGTGTTGGATGCCAAATGATGGACCTTGGCACCCGCATCTTGATGCTGTCCAGCACCGGCGTATGCCACAGAGATAACTTCAGCATGCGAACCCTCTCCCTTCAGAATCACCGCTGGATACTTCATGGTTAGCTTGCTACCAATATTCCCATCTACCCATTCGATCTTGGAGTCCTCATGCGCCACTCCTCTCTTTGTGACGAGATTGTACACGTTGTTGCTCCAGTTCTGGACCGTGGTGTATCTGATGTGTGCTCCGGGAAGGGCGATCAACTCGACTACTGCTGAGTGAAGGGAGTCGGTAGAGTAGGTTGGAGCCGTACATCCTTCAACGTAGTGAATGCTGCTACCCTCATCGGCAATAATCAGCGTCCTCTCGAACTGCCCCATATTCTTGGCATTGATTCTGAAATATGCCTGCACCGGCATCTCGACACTGACGCCCTTTGGTACGTAGATGAAAGATCCTCCAGACCATACCGCAGTATTCAATGCAGAAAACTTGTTGTCGCTGAATGGCACGACTGTGCCAAAGTAGCGTCTTACGATTTCTTCATACTCCTTGAGGCCTGAATCCATGTCTAGGAAAACCACACCTTGCTTTTCCAGGTCCTCCCTGATGCTGTGGTAAACTGTTTCAGACTCATATTGAGCAGTGACTCCGGAGAGCCACTTCTGTTCCGCCTCGGGTATGCCTAGCCGCTCGAATGTATTCCTGATGTCCTCTGGGACGTCTTCCCATGTCTCTCCAGTCTCATCCGAAGATCTGAGGAAGTAGCATACATTATCGAAATCAATGCCCTCTAGAACCTCCGTGTTCCCCCAATCGGGCATCGGCCTCTCTGTGAAGTGACGGTAAGCCTTCAGCCTCATCTCAGTCATCCACTCTGGCTCACTCTTTAGCTCTGAGATGTCTCTGACTACTTTCTCCGAGAGGCCAAAATCAAATCTTATTGTGGAATTTTCAGGATCATGCCAGCCGGCCTTGTAGTCACCTACTGCCTCCCTCGCTTCACTTGGTTGACTCATTCGAACACCTCTCCCTCGGCCACTCGCTCTTCAAGCCAGTCGTATCCGTTTTCCTCCAAGAGGCTTGCTAGTCCCGGACCGCCACTGGCAACTATTTTGCCACCAATCATCACATGAATCCTATCTGGCTTAACGTGTTCCAATATTCTTGAGTAATGAGTGATTATAAGAGCCCCATTTTCTGTTCCCCTTACTACCTCGTTAATTCCCTCTGCTACGGTCCTTATGCCATCTATGTCGAGCCCGCTGTCCGTCTCATCCAGTACTGCGAGACGGGGCTTTAGGAGCATCATCTGTAGGATCTCGAATCGCTTTTTCTCGCCCCCGCTGAAGCCATCGTTGACATATCTGGAAAGGAATGAGGAAGGAATGTTTAGTTTACTCATCGCATTTTTCAGGTCCTCCCTGAAAGCCGATCCCTTCGCTGCTTCGTCCCCTCTGACACTACTAACCGACTTCCTCAGGAAATTCCCGACTTGGAGTCCGGGAACCGATTGAGGGTATTGGAAAGATAGGAAAACTCCCGACCTCGATCTCTCCCATGGCTCCATGTCAAGGATGCTTTCCCCGCTGAGCAGTACGTCTCCATCCTCGATGTCGTATGAGGGGTGCCCCATGATTACATTTGCAGCTGTAGTTTTACCGCTTCCATTCCGCCCCATTATGGCGTGGATTTCTCCGGATGGAATGATTATGTCGATTCCCTTCAATATGGGCGTCCCCTCAATCCCAACATGAAGATTTGAAATTGTTAGAATGGGTTTTTCGCCGCTCATACGTTTCCCTCAATATAATGCCAGAGTTACACCCTTTTCAATACTGGCTTCCGTCCACGCACAGTGTTCCAAGGACATACTAAAGAAAGGCCACCTCCTGCTATGCCTGTGGAAGATGGCAGTAAGGGTGATTCGGAGGCCAGCGATAGGCTCGCAGAGGCCTATGGCTCACAGATCGAGGAATTGATGAGGAGGGAGGCTGAAAGGAGGGTTTCTGAGAGTGTTGATCCAATTGAGAATGAACGACTCCTCGGACTCTCGTTGTCTTCTCTCGTTGAGTCCGACAGTCCAGATGTAGTTCCCGCATTAATGTCGAGATTGGGTCCAGTCAGAGCTGCATTGGATGGCCATGGGGGGGCACTAGTTCTTTCCGGTTGGAGTTTCGAGAAATCCGGGAACTCGAAGAGGGCCCTATCACTGATCATTGATCTAGACGGGGCGTGCGTCTCCTGTGGGGCCGCTCCAGGGACACTGAAGGGAATTCAAGACGATTTGCTGATGGATCCTGAGGTAGACAGAGTCAGGTTCGACTCCTCTATGCTAGAGTGGTTCGATGAGTTACAGAAGGAATTCGTTCTCCTGCATGGCGGAGTTACCTTCGTCTAGCTATTTCCGCCCTAAGGAATTCTATGGATTCGGAGGCCAATCCTAGGACAGTTACCTCTTGCCCCTCAACCAGATTGCAGTGCGAGGAAGCCTCACCGGCCAGATCATACCCCCCGGCCTTGCCTTCCCATGATCCAGACTCTATTAATTGGAAAATACTCTCCTCAGAAAGGTCCTCGAATTGAACAATGGAGCTCTCAGTCCAAATTTCGGCAGTCCAACCACCATGCAAAGGAATGCTGAATACGGGCCCACCCGGTCTGCTAAGTATTGCAGAGGAGGACCACACTCTATGCCGGCCACCAGATAGCCTCAGGAGCATTGAAACAGCTTCTGTACCATCTGATGGCTTCCCCATGGCCAACAAGTGATCCCCGGGGTCCTCAACCAACGTATCTGAAACAATTACTATGTCGAAAGCCCCTCCATCCGCTGATTCTTCTTGGTGTAATAGCGTCTGTTCTTCAGACGCACTCACGGCCTTTGCCATGCATGTGAACTCAGCCTTCTCGCCCACTCCCAGAAAGTTTGGGGCAATTGCCTCCTTTGCCGATAGTCCCCTTGAATGCAAGGTAACTCCCTCGTCTTCCAAAAGGCGAAACAACAATTCTCGACGCCTCTCGGACGCGGAGGCGAGAAGAACCCTCATCCCTGACTCACCACAGGTCGATTCTTTCATCGCAGACGGGACACTTGGTCATCTTTAGCCCACTGGAGACTTCGAACCTTCCACCGCAAGAATCGCAAAGAACGCTCCTGTTCATTTGCAGTGGGGGCGGGAAATCAGTTTTCGGAGACCCTTCCGGAATCGGCATGCCGGCTGGAGGGGGGGTTATGGCAGGAGGTGGCAGCGGGGGAAGCGATTCTGCATGGGCCGACCTCGCCCTACCCTCTCTTCTCCGCTTCCTCTCGGAAGCCCCCTCTCCAAGGGAGGCCTCCTCTTCCTCCTCTTCCTCGACTAATTCCACCTCACTGGAACTGACAGAAATATCGGTCTCGAGAATGACGTCCACAACATCCTCCTCAAGCATTACTAAGCCGGGCGCAGAAGTACGCCTCCTACTGCCAATCCACCTTACTGCCCTCGCCGTCATCGTAAGCAAGACTATCACACTGAGGAAAATTACCGTAATGGCCGTACCCCCAAGAAGTACGTTGAAATTCTGCTCGTCCAATCCAAGTGAGATTCTTATCATCTCTAGTAGATCACTATCTCCAGAATTCGGCGAAGAGTCATCTACCAGGGATCTGATTTGCCACCCGCTTTGAGACGTATGGAGTATTACGGCCTCTCCGCCTGTCGGCGATCTGTCAACGACGCTCAGTCTACCAAGTCCAATCCTATCCGAAATCCCGATCCACCCCTCTTCGGCATTGATCAGTCCGTATTGCATCTGTGGGCCACCCGGGCCGACGAAGTCAAAGAAAACCTGAGTCCCCCTAGAGGTTTCTAACAACTCAATCATCCCTAGCCCTCTGGAAGGGACCCTCACTTCATTGTCGTCTATTGGGGTAAATGTGGAATCGCCAATAATTGCTACTATCTCTGAATCATCCTCTCCCCCCTCTCCCCAGACTGCCACGATTACTTCCTCATCATCATCCACTGAGACAACCATTTCAGGAGAGAAGGCATGATCCCCAACGGCCTTCCTGTAGCCCCATGACGATTGATCCGGCAGCCCGTGTGCGTACCATAGCCCCAACCGGTCTATCCCGGTAGTGTCATTTCTCAATGACTGGTAAAGTAGGTGAACGTCCTCGTCTCCAAATTCAATGTCAACTGGGTCAGTCATACCAGCAACTAGGTCAAGCTCACTGACCGCCGCTGGGTTCAGCCCCCAATCTTGGCTCTTGGTCGGGGCGTCCGAAATCAGCACGAAAACACTCGTTATGTCTTGTTGGGTGCCCGCAGTGAAAATATCCCTGTGGTACCCGGCCACAACGATTTCAGAGCCTTTCACGTCCATGTCCAAACCCCAGTACTTGCCATCGGATAGCAGGATTGGCGGCATTATGTCCTGTATTGGCGTCAGTTGGCAACTAGAATCCAGTGTAGTGTAGCTCACGGTCTGCCTGAAGTATCCAGATGAATCGAGGTACCTTCTGGTCCAGGCAACATGAGCAAAACCGTCCTCAGAACTAACGATAGAAATGTCCCCGGTCCACATTTCCTCGAAAACATTAGTGCATGGCGTCAGAGCACGATTAAGATTCATCCTGTAGAGTCCAAGGCTGCCTTCTCTCTCCGTAATCACAATGCCGCCTTCTTCGTCCAAGTCAACGATCTCGACAGGAATTTCGCCAACGGAGAATGAGGCCAATCTGGAACCAGTAAGGCTAGTCTCATCAACTAGAATTACAGATTCTATCTGGTTATTCGACCAGTCCAGGTCAGCCAATGTTGAACCGGCTAATGTAATTCTGACTTCTATTGGCCCCGTGTCGTTTACTCGATGAGCGAATGAAACTTGCGAGGCACCCTGTCCGACCACCAGGGACATTACAGTAGAAGAAACAGACTCCCAGCCTAGGGAGTTTCTTATCTCGAGGGTCGCCTCGACATTGATCGCATCGCTAGATCCTAGGTTGTCTACTCTGGCCGTGACGAGAAATTGCTCTGAGGGTCTGGGGATTGATGGCTCTGTCCTAACTGCGCCCTCCCTCAGTGCCAGATCTATTCCTTGCGGCCTTTGGATGATTGGGAATGTTACGGACTGCTCATTATCGTCCTCATTGATCTCATCAATGCTGTTGGAGGGGTCAAGGGAAATAGTGAGCGTTTTCTCACCCACCGTGGAGGGGTTCCAGTATAGGACGATCTCGACGATATCACCGCTACCAATGCTCGGTACAACTATCTCGTCTTTCCTGGCTCCATTCTCTTTCAGGTAGATGCTCACCTCTGTGGCATCCAGATCACCGTCATTCCTGACCTCGCACCTCACTTCAAGGAAAGTATTGACATAAGCTTCTGAGATGGTGATGCCATATTCATCAACTGAAATCCCGCTCCTGAAGATTAGGTCGGGGGCTGGAGGGTCGTTATCGACCTCAACGGTCCTCCTTACTTCCTCTGAGTGCACTCCGTCCCCACTGATCATCCTGACTGAGATCCGGTAGAATCCATCGTTCACATCGGTGGTATCCCAATTGACCGACCAGTCCCCGGACCCGCTCCCACTTCCTCCAAATTGGTCTATGGTTTCCCATGAATCAGTTCCGAGCCTCCATTGCAACGTTCCTCCATTTACCGACTCCCATGTCCCGTACACATTGGTATTGCCAGAAACCGGAGTTTGCCCACTAGGCCCCCCCAATCCAATATCGACCAGTCCAACTTGATGTTCGCTCTTCTCTATCTTACTCCATTGTTCGAATTGATTCTTGGCTTGGACTTCAACAATCACGTCCTCGATGTTGATATCGTCCTCGCTGAATTCAGGGACGCTGAATGGAGTGGACCAATTGATAGTCCCTTGGGCAGCATGCCAGTCTACCAGTACTTCTGTTTGCCTGGGGGAGTCATCCGGTCTGTGCGTATAGGTGATTTTCACCTTAACTTCCTCAATAGTCCCATTTGTATCGGCATCTTCGTCTATGTGCCCTCTTGCGCTGTAAGTCTCCCCCTCGACCAACCAAGAGTCCTCCTCTGGTGTCTCGATTACTATCCACTCTCCCGCACCCGAAGGGGGTGGCTCCGTCTGGTTTCCTCCGGGATCTCCTCCTCCTGTGTCCCCTAGGACCGCTTGTAGTACCATCTCACCATCCACGATCCCAAATCCATATTGATCATTCCACCTGTTACTTACACTGGGTTCGGAAGCCTCCCCTCTGGTCTCAGAATTGTTTCGCAGTATGTCTTTCACTTCCTGGGGGCTCAGGCTATCGTCCATTTGGAGCATCCCAGCAATGAATCCGGCTACCGCCGGAGTCGACATGCTCGTTCCGGACATCTGAACGTAATTGTCGCTGGCTAGTGGCTTGGGGGAGCCGGGTAACTGCGAACTTGAGGCAGCATGCTGGGCAGACATGACATTGGAGCCGGGGGCCACAACGTCGGGCTTCAATTCGTCCCACTCATCGTCATCACCGTCATCCTCCCTTGGCCCAGAGTTTGAGTAAGAAGCAATCGAGTCGTCACCCCTCTCTATGCTCGCCTTGTCATCTATGGCCCCGACCGTAATCGCCGAGTCCGCCGCCCCTACAGATGTCACTCTCCTGTATCCATCATTACCTATAGCAGCCACACAGACTATTCCAGCATCTGAAGCAGCATTCACGGCGTTTGCATCCGCCCCAGTTCCATTATCTCCCGGATCATCTCCAGTCGGATTTGAACTGCTGCCGAAAGACATCGAAAGTATGTCGATACCTCTGCTGGAGTCATTATTTCCCCAGTCTGTATTGACATTCTGAACGGCCCAGTTAATTCCGGCTACAGTGTACCCAGAATTGGAAGCCCCTGCATCAGTCATGACCTTGATATCAACGAGATACGCTCCCGGAGCATAACCTTGGTTGTCTCTGTCAGAGTCTCCCGTTCCAAGGGCTATTCCCGCAACGTGAGTCCCATGTCCATCGCCATCATCAGGGTCGTCCCCCCCGTCATCGCAGTCTTGTTGATTCCACGAAGTGGCATCGCAGCCAGCTACCCACTTGGGATCCGGCAACTCATCAGGCTCAGCTTCATTGTCGTCGTTGTTGTCAGAGAAATCATCGAGAGAGAAGTGCTCGTTGTCAACGCCCGTGTCAGCAATAGCGATTACAACTCCCGAACCGTCGTAGCCATAGTCCCTCATGGTTTCACTATAAACATCCGAGTCTCTAACTTTGGAACCCCTGGCCGCAGTATTCAGGTAGGGGACCAGAACATTTTGCTGCTCCACTAGGACCACGCCATCAAGCATTAGAATGTCCATAAGGGAACTAACTGGCACATGTTCGACGATAACAGTGTCAATAATCTCGACAGTCCTGAAGTAGGACCCGTATTCCTCCCATCCGTGATCCATCAGAACGCCCTTCAGCCGGTTTATGTCGGCAGTTCCCGGGTGCCAAGCATAATCAACGAAAATAGCGACAGTCATTCTGCCATCTTCGCCCATTATCGCGCTAGTCGACACTGAATCTCGTTCTCCGGAAATTATCCACTGAAGCCTATCGTCCATCCCATTGTTGTCAAGATCGTACCAATATTCGAACCACCACCCGGGCTCTTGCACCGGCCAATCAACATCGTAAGGCGGCAAATATGGCGTCCTATCCTTGGCCTCACAAATAACATCGCCACAATAGAGGGGCGGCGGAGAGTCATCCGGGATATCGATTTCAAACTCTCCTGCGTCAATATTCTCAGAGGGAACTACTGCGGTAGCGCCCCCTGAGAAGTCAAGAAGAATGAGCATCAGGGCTGCTAGTACTGACTGCCTTCCTGACCAGTCTCCTCGCATGGCTCTCCTAGAGAGCCAATTTACGGCCCTGTATAATCTCAACCTGTTGGAGTTCGAAAAAACCGTCTTATGGCCAGTTCAGATGCTTGCTCGAGATATTGCATTCTATGTGGCATTCCAAGCCAGAAACCATTGCTACAATCTCACCATCGCATATGGGGCAAATCGTATGCTCAGAAAGCTCCTCGAGCCAAGCCCTCCTGGTTTCAGGCTCATCCCCCTCTTCTCTGAGTCTGGACAGCACCTTCGCCGCCTGACCTTCCAGTGGCTTCCCGGATTCCATCCATGGGTCCGAATCAAGTCTGCTCATCTCGAAGGAACGTGGCCCTGTGGACGATCCAGAACCGTCTTCCCGACCAGGGGAATGGGGACCGCCTCTGGCTATCGTCTGAGCCAAAGAGTAGGCCAAGAAGAAACCGCCAACATGTGCCATGTGTGCCACTGTCCCCTCTCCAGCAGTTCCGCTTTGAATGGAATACATTTGCCATACTTCCAGGCCCAACCTGACGAAGACAATGACCCAGATGGGCCACGCCCTGATTAGGAAGAGTAGGGGAAACTCAACTTCATCATCTGGCCAACACGCCATATATGCTCCAAGCAAGCCAAATGCAGCCCCGCTGGCCCCTATTGCTGGAATATTTGAGTCCGGGTGCGACAATATCCAAGCTATGTTTCCTCCCATGAAGCCTATGGCATAAACAGCCATCCAACGCCTGCCCCCCATTCTCTGCTCAAGGGGGATTCCGACCAGGGCGATTACCAGTATGTTGCTTAGGACGTGAATCCAATCGGCATGAAGCCAAGCCGAGCTCACGAATCTGTAGGACTCCATAGGGTCGCCCATTATCGCCGGCCTGATTCCAAATGCCCCAATCGGCCAGTCAAATTGCATCGGGACCCCAGAGAAAAATGAGTTGGAGAATTGCAGGAAAGCAACGAGCATCAGTGACAGTACTGTTGCTAGTGCGAAACTGGTATCATTTCTCTTGGCCGAAACGTATGGCGATATCGCCACAATGAGAAAAAGAAGGCCCACAACCATCTCTTGCGATTCAAGTGCCATCAAAGAGCCCGACATATTCCCATGCCGCCCAATCAACCGTTGCCAATAGGGGCTTCTGTCGATGGAACGACTCAAACGGTCGTTACAGCTCGCATGAGCTGGAGGGGGCCCATGCTGAGGATTTCTGATCTAGAGGTGCACAGAGGCAATAGGACGGTCCTCTCGGGTCTCGAATTGCAGATTTCCTCTGGAGATGTACTGGCTTTAGAGGGTAAAAACGGATCAGGCAAGACTTCCCTAATCGAGGCATGCGCAGGAATCCTGCCTATTACCAAAGGTAAAGTTGAGTGGTTGGCCCCTTCTGGAGAATGGCTGATCGTAAGGGACTCCGAGGGAAGGCGTTCAAGACCCCCGATAATGGGTCTAACCCTGCAGTCAAACGGGATATGCGGCGAAGAAACGGTCGAAGAGAGGCTCATGACAGCTATCGAGATTTTCGGGCTCAAGCCAACTGACGAGACAATCACTGAAATGCTATCCGATTGGGGCTTAGATCACCGAAGAGGGGACAGAGTCTCACAATTGTCAGGGGGGCTCACTAGGAGACTTTCCGTTCTTTCGGGGCTAGCACCAGTGGCACTTAGCGAGACTCCCTCTGTTGCTTTGCTGGACGAACCATCCGAGGGCCTAGATTCTGTCGCGAGATCCACTTTGTCGAATTGGATAGGGGGGCTCTCCTCGCGAGGACATGCAATAGTGATGGCGACACACGATCAGGAATTCATTTCTGGATCTACCAGAATAATTTCCATCGAATCAGGCTCGATATCAGAAACAGTGGGAGCGGGTCACTCGGGTCTCACAAAACTCCCCTCTCCCTCTCACAAGATAGAACCCAGTCCGATGCTCGCCCTAGCTGGGTGGGCATTCAGAATGGAAAAAAGAAATCCCGTGGATACAATCGGTAGGCTTACCCCTGCAATCTTGGCACTACTGTTGTCATACACAATACTTGGGGGGATAGACATGCCTCAGACAGCCTCAATGAGCACATATATCGGTTACGATTTGGTCGCCGCCCTCGTCCTCGCTCCAGCATTCATTACTGCCGTGGTCTCACCAGCCCTAGTTCGTAGGCTCTCAGAGGAGGGCTGTGGACGTTGGTGGAATGCCATGCTTGGACCGATCGCGAGACCCGCAAATTCAGTGATATCGGCATCGATCATTTTGCCTATTCCGGTAACCTACATTTCTTGGTTCGTTTTGAGCGGCTCTATTCCCGAGGAAACCTCTGATGAGGTATTGAAGTGGCTCTGGCTACCTGCATTAGTCATCATCGATGTTTCATGCGCAGCATCCGCCCTCCACCTTTTGGTCTCAGACTTGAGGAGGTCTAGCGCGGTCGCTGCATCCCTCCTTCTTGCCGTCCTAGTGTGGCCATTCATAGAACTCATGGATGCGCTGTCAGTGATCATGACCTCGGGAATGTCGCTCGAGCTGGAAATCGGTAGCCCGCTTTCCTCCTGTATCATCGCGAGCCTCTCGGCAGCTATGGTGTGGGCAGTGGCAGTGTTTCTGCCAGAGTATTAGGGAAGAGCATTCTTGGCCTTGATTCGTTTGGACGCCACATGCCTTCGCAGAGGGAAGTCGGTTTTACGCTGACATTTCTCGGTATAATTGGGGCCGTGGCCACACTCTTTCTAGGGGTATACTGGGCACCGCTGGTAGACCCAAGTTCATGGAATGCCCCTGAGGCATATCGGATACTCTACTGGCATGTGCCTTTCGCATGGTCCTCCTTCTTGGCCTTCTCAATGCTATTCGTAGGCGCGATTTCATGGTACAGGAACAGAACGGAATGGGGATGGAGATGGGTCTCAACAGGATCCGACCTGGGCCTCCTTTTCGGATTGGGCGTGGTGACCTCCGGGCCAATTTGGGGATCTGCCGAGTGGGGGGTGCCATGGGACTGGGGGGATCTACGCCTCAACACCTTCGCATTGCTAACCGCAGTAGCCATGTTCCTTGTATTGTCCAAGAAGTCACAACCCGACGGCCAAGACACTAGGGACACACTCGCAGCAATAGGGCTCTTCGGCTTCGCCCTAGTCCCCATAACTGCGGTGGCAACAACCTGGTACCAAGAGAGGCATCCCGGAGTGGTGATCGTAAATACCGAAGAATCAGGCCTAGATCCGCAGATTTTCAGCGTTCTCGTTATCGGCTTTGTATCATTTTTGATTCTATTCATAGGCCTAGCAATACTGACCGACTTGGTTCAGCGAATGGAGTACGAGCTCGAGCAGCGACTTCGAGAAATCGATGAGGAGGTGGCCAGTTGACAGGACAAGTAGAGTTATTTGCAGCCTACGCAGTACTAACATTCCTGGTCGGCTATTATGTGAATCACATCAGGGCCAGGCTTACCGAACTAGATTCAAGATTGTCTGAATCATCGCATCATGACGAACAGTGAAATTTGCTAATTCATGACCTAATTAGCATTGGGAACCCTTCTAACGGGACGTCGAGGCGCCTAATCGGGGATGACATGTCAAGTGGGGCCTTCTGTATCGTCTGTGGCGCCCCCCCGCCTCTGACTTCAGACAGGCTCTGCGAGACATGCCTCAGAGCGAGAGTCTCTCTTTCAACAATGCCAGAGCGTATCCAACAGGATAGGTGTTCAAAGTGTGGCTTTTTCGAGATAAGGGGCCGATGGACGGAGATGGAAGGGAATGATCTGGCCGATCTACGAATAAGGGAGAACCTACTTGTCGAGGATCGCTCAAAGAAGGTAGAGGTAAGTTTCGCAGTCGAGGAGATCGATGAGAGAACATCCAGGCTCCACGTTGATGTTGTCGGGGTAGTGGAGAATCACGAGTTTAGTGATAATCACTCCGTACTACTCCAGACCAGTAATGCGGTCTGCCCCACCTGCACGAGAAAGGCAGGGTCTTACTTCGAAGCCGTAATGCAACTCAGATCCGCAGGCAGGAGGCTGAAGGATGACGAACTAGAGTCGTTGCGATCAACACTGGACGAGATGCTTTCTTCGATGGAGCCTGATCCCATGTTCTTCATCTCTGAAGAGGGCAAGGTGACTGGCGGGTGGGATTTGAAACTCGGCTCGAAGGCAATGGCCAGGAGGTGGGCGAGGGATCTGGTAAGGAAGTTCGGTGGAACGGTAAAAGAGACCTCTACCGTCATTGGGGCCAACGATGGGATCGAGGTCTCCAGACTGACTCTAAGCTATAGGAAGCCAGCTTATGGGATAGGTGACGTAGTCAATTTCCGTGGCTCTCTGTGGCTAGTCGAGAGTTGGCAGAAGGAGGGCCCGATCCTGAGAAAAATGAAGATGTTCGAAAGGGCCGGGTTTTCATGGAGGGACATGGAATCTAGTTCAGTAGCCTGTTCCTACTCCGAACAACACGCCGTCGGCATACTCAACAGGGACAGCTCTGCGGCAGAGGTCATGGACCCTGTGGATTTCCGAGTCGTGGCAGTAGCTTTACCATACGATGATGACGGGAATTCGGAAGAGATCCGCATCGGATTCATAGAAGACGAGTGGCTAGCAATTCCCATAGTCGGCAAGGGGGGGTCAAGTTGAATCCGGAAGAGATGGAGTCCCTGATTGGGAAATTAGACTCTGGAGATATGGTTGGCTTCACTAGGAGTTTCATTGATGATTTTGAGAGCGCCCTCAACTCAGAAATAGGGGTCGGAGAGGATAACGACTGGAGCGGAGTGCTTTGTATCGGCATGGGTGGATCCGGTGCAGGAGGTGGCTTTCTAGGGTCCCTGGCCGACTCCGAAGGGGGACTTCCCTTCGTTACATGGAGCGACTATGGACTACCGAGTTGGTGGGGCCCGGATTGGCTAGTTATAGCGACTTCATACTCGGGCGAAACAGAAGAGACTCTCGACGGCGCAGTAACAGCCCTCGAGAACGGGGGGACTGTGATAGGGATCTCTTCAGGGGGCCAACTTTCGGAGATTCTTGGGAACAGTGAGGACTCGGTGTGCATCAGTGTTCCAGGAGGCCAGACCCCGAGGTCCGCCTTCGGCCATATTTTCGGTGCACAATTGGCAGTATGCTGGAAACTAGGCCTTCTTCCCGAACCTGCCGCCGAAGAACTAGAATCAATGATGGATAGGCTCAGAACGATATCGACAAATTCTGACTTGATAGGCGGAGATGGAATGGCAGTAACCCTCGCATCGTCACTCTCGGGGTGCGGAATAGGAATTGTGTCGCCCGCGGAACTAGGTCCGGCAGCATATCGGTTCGTCTGCCAGCTGAACGAGAACTCCGACTCCTTCGCTAGGTCCACTGAAGTCCCGGAGATGAATCACAACGAGATCGTAGCCTGGATGTCGAAGAATGCAGAATCACAAGCACTCGTCGTACTTTCCTGTGAGGGAATCAACCCTAGGACTTCATCGAGAATCGATTGGATGCTGGAGCAGATCTCAGGGCCTGTGGTTTGGAGGATAGAGTGCGAGGGAGGCTCTCTGCTGGAAAGGATGCTTTACGCGAGTCACGTCACAGACTGGATTTCCATTGCGCTTGCGTTGGTCAACGGTGTTGACCCTTCCCAGATGGATTCCATAGTCGGCCTGAAGGCACACCTGTCGAAGATTCAGTAGATGGGGCCGAGGACTAGTCGAGGGTCAGGGTAGTCCCTGAGTGCCTGATTCCTGTCTTCTGGACTAACCACCCCTGGCATGTCATGCGTCTCTGGCTCAATAAGGGAGAGCTGGAAATGAAGGTGGGGGTCCCAACCTCCATTCTCATGCTTATCTCCCATCCAGCAAATCACTTCTCCCTTGGATATCTTCTGCCCTGCCTCCTTGCCTGAAATGGACTCGGAGTTTAGGTGTCCGTACAATGCCCAAACCGTAGTGCCCTCGATATCGTGTTTCGTGATGATGACGTACCCGTAGTCGCCATCAGCTGCATTGTAGCCGAAGTGAGAGATCTCCCCCTCTTCGAAGGCCATGCATGGAGTTCCCACTGGTCCTCCTATGTCTATTCCAATATGCAGGAACCTAGTCCCAGAGAAAAGCTCCGTGGAATACATCCCTGGGCGCAATTCATCGTATCTCCCTATGTCATATTCATACTTGGAGGGCATGTAGTCCCCCGTTGTGAAGTCCCTTACTTCATACTCTTCAGGAAGATGGACGACAGGGTGGTAACTCTCTGTGCGCCACTCTACCATGATGCACGGGAGGGGTCCTCAGTCTTCATCTCCACCCAAGTCAAGACTCTCCAAACTCTCCATAGACCGCTCGACTTCATCTAGAAGGTCTTGGACTAATGCGCGATTGGTTTGGGCATTATTGACATGCCCACTCATTTTTGACCACGCCTTAACCAGTTCTGCAATTGCACGACGCATGTTATCATGTCCTCTGAGAATCTTATCGCTATCTCCGGCAATTCCCATCGCGCGCTCTGCGACCCGCACGAGGTGCATGTTTGCGATTAGTGTGGAAGGTGAACAGAGAATTACGCCATTGTTTGCCGCATCTCGAACAATTTGACTTTCTTTCGTGTTGTCAGGATTCACCATATGGTGGTAGATACGCTCTGATGCGACGTACAGGTACGCAACCTCAGTGGTACCGAGATCAGGCCTCACATAATCTGTTGCTACCTTAGCAAAATGTGTCGTAATAGCGGCGATGAAATCCTTACGAGGAGTGACACGCCTACTCCCATGCTCATCTCCCTCTCCGCCCTCTGACTCTGGAATCATGGCCTTGAATGACTTTGAGGGGAACTTGGAATCTATGCAGAGTATTTTTCCACCATTTAACACCAAATGTGCATCTGGGATGCTGGCCAACTTGGTCACTTTCTTGCGAATATGCACATTCGCGAATGAGTCTTTGAGCCTCGTCTCAAGCTCAATCTCCGCCCAACCAGCAGCCTCTTGTTTGTCGAGAAAAATCTTGTTGATATCAGCAACCTCCTCTCCTATTCGTTGTGCGGAAGAACGGATTCCTTCGATATCCCCAGAGAAATTAATGTCCTTAAGTGAATTCAGAACCGCACCCTTCAGCACAGACTCACTACCTGCAATACCCGCGGTTATATCTGCAGGTTTTACAGAGAAATCTAATTTGTCTATCGCCTCTTTATTCACTTCTCCTTGGGTGTGAATTTTCACCGATTGATCACGAATAGTAGCCGATTGCTCCTGTATGGACTTCAGTAATGTTAGGGCATAGACTAGTATTGCTAGAAGTAAAACCACCACAACTAGGAGGATATAATTGACTATCTCAGCTTCTGCCACGTCTGTTTTCAGAGACGGGAGTACTTTAACTATTCATCAATCAAAACATTTCTTCATAGACTTGTTCTTCCTCCAAGAGCCATGGGCACTCTGGGAAGGGTTCGATGCGCTATAATGGGGTCAAGAGGGCTAGTTGCCCAGAGGATACTTCAGAGGATAGTCAACCATCACTGGTTGTATCCCGCAGCCGTCATAGGCTCTCCTGCAACAGCTGGAATGAGCATCTCTGATTTGCCTTGGTCATTGAATCAAGAGAGGCCAGAACTTCCAGATATTTTTGTCAGGGAAATTGGCGATCCGAAGTCTCTGGCTGAAGACCTAATATCAGAGGGTATTCGAATAGTTTTCTCAGCACTCCCCGAGGGCCCAGCAGAAATAGCGGAGGAGGTGCTTGCAAGTTCTGGCCTGATCGTAATTAGCCACTCAATTATCCACAGGATGAAGGATCACGTGCCATTAGTCATCCCAGAAGCCAACAGTGACCATCTGGATATCCTCAGTTTTCAGAATCAATATGGTGACGGGAGGCTGATTTCCTGCAGTAATTGTATGACAGTACCCCTGGCAATCACCCTCTCACCTCTGAATTCAGAAATAGGAATTGAGCGAATCTCGATATCAACCGAGCAGTCCCTCTCCGGCGGAGGCAGGGACATGCTACGCAATCGCGATCCAAATGCCGCTCTTCCGAGTGAGATTGAAGGGGAGCCGGAAAGCGTTAGAGGGGAACTTCTGAGGATCCTGGGGAATCTCGACTCGAATGGCATAAATGATGCGGAAATAGACATCGAGGTGAGTTGCGAAAGAGTGGATAGAGAACATGGCCACCTTGCTAGGGTGGAGGTGACATTCGAAAGAGATGTTAGCGCCCATGAGATTATTCTGATCTGGTCTAAACACAGTTCCAGGGCCCAGGCACTCAATCTACCCTCGGCCTGCAAAGAGCCAATTCGCTTCGTCGCTGATCCAGATGACGTCGAGGAATCAAGGTGGGAGGGAGGAGTAGCCCGGTCTCCAAGTGATGATCTTCGTGCAGCCATGGCAGTTGCAGTTGGCAGCATCCATGTATCGGGAAATAGGCTGACTTACACCACTGTAGCCGACAATACGATCAGAGGGGCCGCGGGATATGGCGTTCTAATGGCTGAATTAATGCTAGCGGAAGGAATAATACATGACACAAGATACCCATTAGCTAGTGACTCAGGGCTAATCGGGGAGGGGCAGTAGTTCATCACTTGGCCCCCCATCCCCGTCCATGCGCCTGCGACAGCTGTCCATGCTGCTATCAAAGTTGGAAAAGTGTGAAAATCCTGATGTCAGCCTAGAACAGTACACCACTTCGGGAGAGTTGGCTGCCAGATGGATTTTCGATATTGCTGCATTTGGCGACCTCTCTGAAGGGACTTCCATCATTGATTTAGGATCAGGAAACGGAATACTTGGAATCGGGGCGCTGCATCTCGGCGCAAATAGGGCTATTCTAGTCGATTCAGATAGCAGATGCTGCGAGGTATCAAGAAAGAACGCCGAATCATTGGGAGGAGAAAAATCATGCGTGGTTCTGGAATCCGATGTCTCTTCGTTGGATTCCGATCTGACCGACATCGATTTGGTGATTTCCAATCCTCCGTGGGGGAGGCAGAAAGAGAAGGCAGATGCTCCCTTCTTGGACCTGATAGAGTCCATTGGAGTAGTCTCACACATCATGCACAGCTCCGATGCGAAGCACATCCGTACAAGGTTCGAGGAGGCGGGATGGTCCGTAGAGAAGTATGGCGAAGCAGACTTCGCGATTCCCGCGTCATTCGACCATCACCGTAGCTCCAGGGGAGTTACTAAGGCCGGTTTCTGGAGACTGACCCCCCCATAGCCCGTCCGTACCGTTGATAGGGGGTCGTCCGGTCGCCCGGCCGATGACGGCTACTGTCGGTGACCTTGTCACGCCCGGAACTCCTGTCGACGTCCCAGCGGGCGCAGAAGCAGGAAACGGGCTCACGGAGGCCAGTGCTGGCTTCGTAGCAGTGGTAAACGGGAGGCTAGTTTTGGATGATGGTAACATTTCAGTAGACCCCTCAAGGCCACCAATAAATTCTCCAACTGTCGGGGATATTGTTATCGGCGAAGTTAATCGACTAAACGAAAACGTTGCCGAAATCAGGATACTGCACGTAGAGAGCAAGGAGGGCGGTCACAGGAGCCTCCCTGCAATGAAACTCTTTGCAGACATTCACGTCTCAGAGGTCGTCGATAGATTCACTCCCTCACCAGGGGATGCTATGAGGATGAGAGATATCGTTAGGGCCAAGATAACCAAATCCGATCCGATACTCAAGGCCACAACCAAGGGGAGCACCAACCTCGGAGTTCTTTCCGCTTTGTGCACGCAGTGCGGCGCAGACCTCGTGGCATCCGACGAGAAGCCCGACTTCAACGTCAAGTGCCCCAGATGCGACTATTCGGCATACAGGGTCCTCTCAGACGGATTCGGTCACGGGCACGAGATAAGGTCCAACAAATCAAAGCTCAACAGGTCAGGAGAGAGATGGTCCCCAGAGGCAGAGGCCGGACTCGGTCATGACGGTGCGAGGCCATACCTGTCCCCACTGGCAGATTACAGGAGGGGAGCTTCCCATGAAATGCCAGCCAGTGCCAAAGCCACCAGAGGGGGCAGAGGGGGAAGGCCAGGTGGGCGCGGCGGCCAGGGCGGACCAAGGCGAGAAATGCACAAGGCCGTATGCACCCTTTGCGGATGTGACACTCAGGTCCCCTTCAAGCCCACGCCAGGCAAACCGATCCGCTGCCGCGATTGCATGGACAAGGTGAAGGACGGCAGGGCAACAAAGGAAGAACTCGCCAAGGAGAGGGAGACGATGAATGAGATGAGGGCCAAGGCTCAGGCCACAATGGGGACCAAGCTATTCGTTGGCAGGCTCTCATATGATACATCGGAGGATGAACTGACCAAGGCATTCTCGGCCCATGGCAAGCTGAAGGAAGTCCACATTGCAATGGACAGGGAATCGGGTCGCTCCAAGGGCTTCGCATTCGTTACATTCTCAGACAGGGACGAAGGATTATCCGCAGCCAAGAAGATGAATGGAGCAGAGATAGGCGGCAGGAAGATTGTCGTAGAGGAGTCGAAGCCATCAGGCGGTGGCAGGAAAGGAGGCCCCAGCAGAAGGGGCCGTGAAGGACGAAACCGGTCGAAGCGGTGAAGGCCCGCCGTCCCATCAGAGGGACATGGACTCACCCGAGGGATGGCTGGTTCTAGATGGCTATGAGGACGAGCCAGCAGCCTTTGGAGTGCCGAACTACGTTGGATTCCATGTTAGGTATATCTGTGGGGTACTCGAGAGTAGAGGCATAGAATACACTTACATGACCATAGATGAATGGAGGATCAAATTCAAGTCTAGATTGTCCGATCCAGAAGGAATGGACTCTGTAAGAAGGGAAATGGGGGGCCTTTCAGGAGCTGTCTTGCTCGCCGGTGCAGTGGTTCCAGGGAAATATGTCAGAGGGACCCCAATAAGCCTGAAGGAAACTAACTCTCTCATATCGACCCTGCCCACGAATGCCCCCATTCTTTGTGGGGGATGGGCAATCAGGCATTGGAGGTATGACGGTTGGACCCCCCTTAGGCCCAACCTGTTCCTCACGGTCCAAGACACCGACGCTACTCTTGACCACCACCTATCGACGGGAGAGTGGGCGCATAAGCGAAGAACTCCCGAACAATGGTCAAGATGGGCATTATCCGGGGCCTCATCCAAGGCAGTAACTGAACATCCAGACATTCTCGCACCGGACGGAACCCATGGCCCTCTGATGTATGAAATCGAACTCTACCAGGGGTGTGTCCGATTCAAGAGAGGGTGCAAGTTCTGCATAGAACCAAAGAAGGGATTACCCCTATGGAGAACTGAAAGTGATGTGATCGATGAGATATCTGCCGCTTTAGATTCAGGTGTCAGAAACGTTAGGATCGGCGGCGCTACAGACATCTACACATATCGAGCAGAGGGTGTCGAGGATCTAGAGTACCCGATACCAAACCCGGATCCAATAATACGCGTCCTCAGTGAAATCAGGGAGGACGACAGGCTCGATGTACTGCATGTGGACAACGCCAATCCTTCGATAATCGCTGAAAACATTGAGCAATCAACGGAAATTACGAAGGCCATGGTGGAATATCTCTCTGATGGCTCAGTACTTTCCTTTGGGCTGGAGTCAGCAGACCCCAGTGTGCATGAAGAGAATTGGCTGAATTGCGACACTGATCAGCTAATGACTGCCATTCGACACATCAACGAATTCGGCAGGGAGAGGGGCCCTAGGGGGCTTCCAGCGATGCTGCCCGGTCTGAACTTCATCGCTGGATTGAACGGCGAGACTGCAGAATCCTACGGGATGAACATGAATTTACTAAGGAAAATAAAGGCACAAGGGCTTCTTCTCAGAAGGATAAATATCAGGCAGGTCGAAGGCCAGGGTTTCCAAGAAGTGAGCGAATCTGCATTCAGGGATTTCAAAACTGGGGTCAGGGACGAGATAGACCAGCCAATGCTGGAACAGATGCTTCCTGCTGGCACAATACTGAGGGGCGTATGGTGGGAGTCCAATGGCAATAGGATCAGGCTGCCCGAGCATGTAATGGATCCCAAGCACAGGGACCCCTCTGTTCATGGGTCCTCGGGCATCACCTTCGGAAGGCAGATGGGGGCATACCCGATACTAGTCGGAGTTCCATACTTGATCCCTCTCGAGACTGGGTCAGACGTCATGGTGACGGGCCATGGAAAACGCAGTATATCCGCAGTCGAGACCGGTCTCGATTTCAGCAATGCCACGCAACAGCAACTGGAGGCGATTCCGGGAATAGGGAGCAAAGCCGCATGGAGGATTGTCAGCCATCGTGCAAAGATGTCCAGAAAAGGGACTCCGCCCGACTCCCTGGAATCTCTTTTCGATGGGGCCGGAATTCAGATACCCGGTCATGCTAAAGAGGTCTTCACTAGTGATGCATGAGCATGCGAGTTGTAGGAATAGTCATATTGTCAATAGAATCGCTACGGGATTAATACAGGGGCTTTCGGACTAGTCCGACAAACCACTTTGAGCGATGTAGTGCATGGATTGATGAATATGGCAGGCTGGAATGGTAGAAAATCAAGAATCGCAATTGCTATGTTTCTGTTTTCCATCATGCTGGTCTCGGTTCCCGACTCAGCCTTCGCCTACAGTGGCGGAAAAACCGGTAGCTCGTCCAATGGGTGCGGTGGGGGCGGATGTCATTCCAGCTCGTCAACGGTTTCCCCGACTCTAACCGGCCTGCCCAGCTCCGGATACTCTGCAGGCTCTACTTACTCTCTTTCGATAGGCGGATCCGGCGGGCCATCCGGCTCCAAGGGAGGCTTCAACCTGGACTCAAACTCGGGCACGTTCACCAATGCCGGGCCCAACGCTAAACTCCAATCCGGCGAAGTCACCCATTCAAACTCAAACTCTCGATCATGGACAGTTGATTGGACTGCCCCTTCGACGGGCTCTGGAACAGCAATATTCTACCTAGCCGTCAATTTTGTCGATGGCAACGGAGGGGCATCTGGAGATGCATGGGGCACGGACTCGTGGTCAATTTCCGAGGCCACCTCGACCACAAACACAACCAACTCAACCATTGGCCCCAGTCAACCAGGATCTGACAGGGGCTCAGTATTCAGCAACTCGATCCTAGACCTTGACTCCGGTTCGCCCGTACTTGTCATGTCAAATGGGTCACTGGTCACATTCTCGGCCGTGACATCGAACGGATCAACTAGCAGCGTAGCGGATTATACCGAAGACGAGGTCATTTCAAAAGCCGGCCAATGTGCTATCCTGGAGAATAGAACCCTGAGGTGCAGGGGGATGAACAACTATGGCCAATTGGGCCTGGGCAGCACTACTCTGATGAATGGGACCGTGGAATTCGGCAATAACATCCCAGTAGCCGTTTCGAATGGAAACACGCACACTTGCGCCATCTTGGATGACGCCTCACTAAAATGCTGGGGGAGGAACAATCACGGACAGTTGGGTGATGGAAGCAACACCAATAGAAACTCTCCCGTCGATGTCGATTTGGGGGTCAACAGGACTGCAGTTTCCGTGTCTGCAGGTAATGACTTCACATGCGCACTCCTGAACACTGGCGACGTGAAGTGCTGGGGGTACAATGGATTCGGTACCCTAGCAGACGGAACGACTTCCGACAGCAACACCCCTGTAACTGCGAACCACTCCACTGGGATGAGAGCGGTCTCTCTGGCAACTCCAGGATACAGTGTCTGCTCAATCTTCGAGAATGGTTCGGTTTACTGCTGGGGCAGAACCTACACGGTTTCCTCTGAGAACGGGGCAGTCACCAATGGCTCGGAAAACATCCCATTCTCCACCGGGAGGACAGCCAATTCGATTGATGGGACATATTGGCACACTTGCGCAATTCTAGACAATGGCTCAATGAATTGCTGGGGGCTCAACACGCATGGTCAATGGGGGGATGGTAGCTGCAGCTCTTCCATTTCTACTAGCGGCTGCACGGGGGAAGATGGAAACGTCCCAGTTCATGTCAGTATAGGCGGGCCCGTACTGGCAATCGCAACCGGCGAGGAATCTACGTGCGCGATAGTTCAGAACTACAGCCTGGCATGCTGGGGAGGGCAGAGCGGGGAACTGGATGGAACCAGCGATGATCTACTCGTGCCCCACTGGATGAATTTCGATGACGGCGCCGACTTGGCGTTCTCCGATCAGGACCACGACGGCGATGGAATCTGGAACGATCTCGACACCCATATCGCCGGTGATGAAGACGGGGACGGTGTTCCCGTACCTTCCGACCCATACCCCTCCAATCCAGCCCGTTGGCTCGACTGCGAAGAAGGGCAATGGGGCAGGCTGGCATGTCAGGATTCCCCCGCAGGGCACTTCTCAGTCCATGGTTCACTATACTACAACGAGTGTATCCCGGGGTCTTACCAGCCGGAGGCCGGACAGTCAGCATGCCACCTAGCATCCGCTGGACATTACGTCACATCTTCCGCAGCCGAGGCTCAAACCCAGTGTGGGGCAGGGACGTATCAGGCTGATATTGGGCAGATCACATGTGCCGACTCTTCTCCCGGCAACCAGACAAATCAACTATACGGAGATGCTCCGGACTTCTCGGGTAACTCCTATCCAAGAGTGAATCTATCGGACAGGAGCGCCACATACATCGGCGAACTTAATGCAGGTCAAAACCCCGCGGATCATGGGGACTTATTCGCTATCGATGTCCCGCGAGACAGTGGCTTTTCTTTGAGCTTGACCAGCCCTGGTGGGGCCAACTTCGACCTCTCCGTCTACAACTCTACGATATCCCTACTGGGCTCCAGTACAAGCAACACCTCCGCAGGTCTAGACACGTTTTCCACAAACGGCACCGGATTCTCCGGCGACTCGATAGCCTTCATCCACGTGAATAGGACTTGGGGAAACGGATCATACTCGATGTCCCTATGGCTCTTCTCGACTGATGATGGAAGCTTAGTCGGAAACTCAACATTCCAGATTGCAGTCGAAATTGGTGTCCGTCAGTACGAATGCTATCCGGGGACTTACCAGCCCGGGACTAGGCAATCGAGTTGTCTGGGGGCCTCACCTGGAAACTATGTGCCATCCAGTGGCGCCTCTTCCCAGACACAGTGTGAGCCAGGCACTTACCAACCAATGTATGGCCAGACCTCATGCGTACAGGCGTCTCTAGGTAACTACGTGCCATCCAGCGGCGCATCGACGCAGACTCCCGCCTCCATGGGATACTACGTGCCATCCAACGGCTCAAGCAGTCAGACGGCATGTCCAGCAGGCACGTATCAGAACTCGACGGGTCAGGCGTCATGCATCAACGCCGACGCAGGGTACTACGTCCCTTCCAACGCCTCCAACTCCCAGACTCCATGCGCCCCTGGCACCTACCAGCCATCCTCTGGCTCAACCTCCTGCATCGATGCCGATGCCGGATACTTCGTTTACTACTACAACTCTACCAGCCAGACTCCATGCGCCCCTGGCACCTACCAGCCAAGCACCGGCCAGTCAACATGCCTGAATGCGTCTCCAGGGAACTACGTACCCTCCAACGCATCGACCACCCAGACTCCCTGTTCGGCAGGAACGTATCAGCCGCTACCGGGCCAGGACAAGTGCGATGGGGCATCTCCTGGGTACTATGTGGACTCCGAGGGCTCTTCTTCTCAAACACCATGCTCTCCCGGCACATACCAGCCATACGGGAGTCAGACCACCTGTCTGGACTCTCCCGCCGGCCACTACGTGGACTACAGCGCCGCCACCTCTCCGACACCATGCCCCGCAGGAACATACAA
>MDTG01040662.1_pt1 | contig 70054 bp, 51 predicted proteins | sample 811421 | NCBI WGS metagenome assembly MDTG01 (sample SAMN05326645, study PRJNA326480) | marine metagenome | isolation source: seawater | place: Pacific Ocean: South East | collected 2011
GTCCTGAGCGATCGAGTCACGAGAGCCTGCCTCGCCGACGAGCCGATTCTCCGCGAGACTCTGCGTTCTCTGCGTCTCCGCGGTGAATCGCCGCGCGCAACCCCGCCCGGAACCGCGAAACTCTAGACTAGCCGAGAGCCTGGCTAGGCCCGCGGCGGCTCCTCGGTGATCCAGGTGCCCACGCCCCGGTCCGTGAAGAGCTCGGCCAGCAGGTTGTGCTGGACGCGCCCGTCCACGATGTGCGCGCTCTGGACCCCGTGCTCGAGGGCGTGGAGCATCGCCTCGACCTTGGGGATCATGCCGCCCCGGATCGTCTTGTCGGCGATCAGGTCCTCGGCGTCCTGCACGCTCAGCTGGCGCATGAGCTCGCCCTCGCACAAGACCCCGGCCACGTCGGTGATGAAGATCAGCTTCTCGGCCTCGAGGGCCGCCGCGACCTGGGCCGCGGCCGTGTCGGCGTTGATGTTGTAGGTCAGGCCGTCCTCGCCCACGCCGACGGGCGAGATCACCGGAATGAACCCGCCGTCGAGGAGCATCGTGATCACCTCGGTGTTGACCTTGGTGACCTCGCCGACCAGGCCCAGCTCCTTGCCCTCGACCTCGAGCTTCTTGCTCAAGAGCAGCTTGCCGTCCTTGCCGCTGATCCCGATCGCCTGGCCGCCCTTGTTGTGGATCCGGGTCACGATGTCGGTGTTGACCCGGCCCGTGAGGACCATCTCGACGACCTTGACGCTCGCCTCGTCGGTGACGCGGATCCCGTCCTCGAAGCGGGTCTCCTCGCCCAGGCGCTCGAGCGTGCGCGAGATCTCGGGGCCGCCGCCGTGGACGACGACCGGTCGCAGGCCGACCGCCTCGAGCAGGACCAGGTCCTCCGCGAAGGCGTCCTTGAGGTCGTCGCGGAGCATGGCCGCGCCGCCGTACTTGATCACCGCCAGGCGACCCTTGAAGCGGCTGATGTAGGTCAGGGCCTCGACCAGCAGCCGGCGCTTGAGGCCCGGCGAGTGGGTCTCGAGGGGGTCGGACTTGGTGACCGCGTTGATCGAGACGTAGTCGTAGCCGAGGTCGCAGCCCCAGGACCAGGCGCTGGCCTCGCCCAGGCCGAGCTCGACCTCGAAGCGGACCTCCGGCTTGCGGACGTCGGCCTTGAGGCCGGTGGGGGCGCCGGCGTAGAGCTCGACGCCTTCGCAGCTGACGCGCACCTGCTCGGCCGAGAGCGCGAGCCCCCGCTGGTGCGCCGCGGCGCCGAGCGCCGCCAGCAGCCGCGGCCAGCCCGAGTGGTCTCCGTAGAGGGAGCACTTGAACAGGCTCGAGCCGACGATCGCGCGCCCCAGGGCGCCGGCATCCTCGAAGCTGGGCGCGCCGCGGACGCAGACGCCGATCAGGCGCGTGGCGCCCTCGCCGTCGGCGGCCACCTGGCGGGTCAGGTCGCGGCACACCTCGGTCACGGCCTGGACGAAGGGCGCGCAGGCCGCGTCGACCTCGACCTTGGCCGCCCCGTTGGCGAGCAAGAGCACCTGGTCGTTGGTGGAGTTGTCGCCGTCGACGGTGACCTGGTTGAAGGTCTCGCCCACGGCCCGGCGCAGGACCTGCTGCAGCTGCTCGGGCGCGCAGGCCGCGTCGGTCAGCAGGTAGCAGAGGATCGTGGCCATGTCGGGATGCACCATGCCCGAGCCCTTGGCCAGGCCCGTGATCGTGACGGTCTGCCCCTCGTGCGCGAAGGTCTGGCTGGCGAGCTTGACCGTCTTGTCGGTGGTCAGGATCGCCGCGGCCGCGCCCTCGGGCTCGGCGCCCAGGGACTCGACCACCTGCGGGACCCCGCTCACGATCGGGTCCATGGGCAGCGGGACCCCGATCGGGCCGGTGCTGGCGGTGATCACGGAGTCGGCGGGGCACGAGAGCGCCTCGCCGACCAGCTCCGCGAGCCGCTCGTCGTCGGCGGGCCCCTGGGGCCCGTTCAGGCAGTTGGCGTTGCCCGAGGCGACCACCACCGCGCGGAGGTCCGCGCGGGGCAGCAGGCGGGCGGCGCGCTCGGCGCAAGGCGCTCGCAGGCGGTTCTGGGTCACGACGCCGGCGGCGGCCGCCGGCGTCTCGCTCACGATCAGGGCCAGGTCCTTGCGCGAGACCTTGATCCCGCAGTGGACTCCGCCGAAGCGGTAGCCGAGCGCGACGTGCGTCACATGAGACCTTGGGTTTCGGGCAGCCCGAGGCTGAGGTTGAGGTTCTGGACCGCCTGGCTGGCGGCGCCCTTGAGCAGGTTGTCGATGCTCGAGAACACGCGCGCGTAGCCCTGCTTGACCGTGGGGCCGACCGCGACCCGGCAGGTCGGGGTGTGGGCCACCGAGCCGATCCCGACCGTGTCCCCCGGCTCGGCGAGGTTCACCAGCGGCTCCTTGGCGTAGCGCTCGGCCAGGCAGGCGCGCACGTCGTCGGCGCTCTTGCCCGCCTGGAGCGGGACGTAGCAGCTCACGAGCAGCCCGCGGCGCGCGGGGATCAGGTGCGGGGTGAAGATCACCTCGCGCTCCAGCTGGCGCTCGAGCTCGGGCACGTGCTGGTGGTGCCCCACTCGATAGGGGTAGTGGTTGTCGGCCAGCTCGTTGAACAGGAGCGTGTCGCTGACCTTGCGCCCGGCGCCAGTCACGCCGCTCTTGGCGTCCACGATGATCGGGCCCGAGGCGAGCAGGCCCGCCCGGATCAGCGGCAGCAGGCCCAGCTGGGTGGCCGTCGGGTAGCAGCCGGGGTTGGCGACCTGCTTGGTCGCCGCGACCTGCTCGCGCGCGTACTCGGCCAGGCCGTAGACCCAGCCCTCGTCGGCGCGGTAGGCGTTGCTGAGGTCGATCAGGACCGGCTGGCCCTCGCGCTGCCAGGTGGGCACGAGCTCCTGGCTCGCGTCGGCGGGGGTGGCGAAGAAGGTCGCGTCGACCTCGGTCGCGGGGTCGATGGTGGGCTGGTAGCGCAGCTCACCGGTGGGGCCAGGGATCCCCAGGCGCTCGCGCACCGACTGGCCAGACCAGCGCCCAGAGGCCACGGCGACGACCTCGACGCCGGGGTGGCGCGCCAGGAGCCGGGTCAGCTCCATTCCCGAGTAGCCGGAGGCTCCGCAAATCGCTACTCGCTTCATGTCCATACCTTTCTGCGTCCCATGGGACACGTTGGGCGCGAAATGATAGGCCCAAATCGGGAGGACAGGCACCCGCGATTCGTGAAGGGCCGTCGAGGCTCACGCGGGCCTGTCCGCGCGCATTTCTAGGAAGAGCGCGGCTGCGCCGCGTCTTCCTGGATGTGGGCGTGCGGGAAGCTTGCTCTGGCCCGGGGGGCGTGGGGTCGGCGAGGGGTCGCTGCGCGTGCGCAGGCGAGGTTATTGGGGGCGTTCTCCCCCGGACGCCAATCTAGGAAGAGCGCGGCCGCGCCGCGTCTTCCTGGATGTGGGCGTGCGGGAGGCTTGCTCTGACCCGGGGGGCGTGGGGTCGGCGAGGGCTCGCTGCGCGTGCGCAGGCGAATCGATGTCGCGGCAGGCGACGAGGCCCGCGGAGCGGGCCAGGTAGTGGGTCGCGTCGGAGCGCCAGCGCGGGCTGCTGCCGCGCTTCAGTCGACTTCCTGGGGCTGTTAACCTCCTCGCCTGCAAGGAGACACCATGAGCGACAACCCGCTGCTCTACACGGGGAGGACCCCCCGCTTCCGCTCGATCCAGCCCGCCCACGTCGAGCCCGCCGTGCGCCAGCGGATCTCGGAGTACGAGGCCAAGCTCGAGGAAGTGCTCGGCCAGGAGGACCCCCACACCTGGGCCACCCTGATCGAGCCGCTCGAGGCCGTCGACGAGGCGCTCGGCCTGACCTGGGGCCCCGTCGAGCACCTCAACAGCGTGATGAACAGCGACGAGCTGCGCGAGGCCTACAAGGCGACCAAGCCCCTGCTGACCGAGTTCGTCTCCAAGATCGGCCAGGACGCGCGCCTCTACGCCGCGACCCAGCAGGTGCTCGACAGCGACGAGGGCCTCGACGAGGTGCAGCGGCGCGTGCTCGAGCTCTCGGTGCGCGACTTCCGCCTGGCGGGCGTGGACCTCCCCGAGGACAAGAAGGCCCGCTACCGGGAGATCCAGGTCGAGCTGAGCCAGCTCAGCAACGACTTCCAGGACCACCTGATCGACGAGACCAAGGCCTACAAGAAGGTGATCGAGGACCCCGCCCAGGTGGAGGGCCTCCCCGAGAGCCTGCTCGACCTGGCGCACGCCCAGGCCCTCCAGGACGACCCCGAGGCCCCCGAGCAGCGCTGGACCTTCACGCTCCAGGCGCCTTCGGTCGCGCCCTTCCTCCAGTTCCAGCCCAAGCGCGAGCTGCGCGAGGAGCTCTATCGGGCCTACACGACCCGCGCGACCGAGGGTGAGCTCGACAACTCGCCCCTGATCGACCGGATCCTCGAGCTGCGCGTCGAGCTGGCCCAGCTGCTCGGCTTCGAGAACTACGCCCAGCTCTCGCTCGAGACCAAGATGGCCAAGGACCCCGCCCAGGTCGTCGAGTTCCTCAACGACCTGGCGGCCAAGAGCAAGGCCTTCGGCGAGCAGGACGTCGCGGCCCTGCGCGAGCGGGCCCAGCAGGACGGCGTCGAGGACTTCCAGGCCTACGACAAGGCCTACTACCGCGAGCTGCTCCGCCAGGAGCGCTTCTCCTTCTCGGACGAGGAGGTGCGCCAGTACTTCCCGCTCCCCAAGGTGCTCGAGGGCCTGTTCTCGATCCTGAGCCGCCTCTACGGACTGCAGCTGAGCGACGTGACCGGGAGCGACGAGCACGAGACCTGGCACGACGACGTGCAGGTGCTGCGGGTCGACGACGAGCAGGGCCTGCGCGGCTTCCTCTACCTCGACCTCTTCTCGCGCGACGGCAAGCGCCAGGGCGCGTGGATGAACGAGTGCCTGGCGCGCAAGCGGCGCCGCGACGGGACGGTCCAGGCCCCGGTGGCCTACCTGGTGTGCAACTTCGCCAAGCCCGTCGCGGGCAAGCCGAGCCTGCTCCGCCACGGCGAGGTCGAGACCCTCTTCCACGAGGCCGGCCACTGCCTGCACCACGTGCTGACCAAGGTCGACTACCGCCAGGTGTCGGGGATCAACGAGGTGCCCTGGGACGGCGTCGAGCTCCCCAGCCAGTTCCACGAGAACTGGGTGTGGCAGCCCGAGGGCCTGTCCCTGGTGGCGGGCCACCACGAGACCGGAGAGCCCCTGCCCCAGGCGCTGCTCGACAAGATGCTCGCGGCCAAGAACTACCAGAGCGGCGCGGACATGCTCCGCCAGCTCGAGTTCGCCCTCTTCGACCTCGAGCTGCACTCGGACTACCAGCCGGGCGGCGAGAAGAGCGTCCAGGACGTGCTCGACGGCGTGCGCGAGCGGGTGGCGCCGCTCAAGCCGCCCGCCTACGACAAGTTCCAGAACGGCTTCGGGCACATCTTCTCGGGCGGCTACGCGGCCGGCTACTACAGCTACAAGTGGGCCGAGGTGCTCGCCGCCGACGCCTTCTCGCGCTTCGAGGAGGAGGGCCTGTTCTCGCCCGAGGCCGGCAAGGCCTTCCGCGAGACGATCCTCGAGCAGGGCGGGAGCCGCGAGCTGATGGACCTCTACGTCGAGTTCCGCGGCCGCGAGCCCAGCGCCGAGGCGCTCCTGCGCCACTCGGGCCTGGTCGGCAGCCCGAGCTAAGTGAGCGACGCGCCCCCCAGCTCGGCCGGCCAAGCGGTGTTCCGCTTCCTGCTGATCGGCTGGGTGGTGGCGGTCGTGGTCGTGATGATCGTGGCCGGGGTCCGCCTCTTCGGAGGCGGCTCCTCGATCGCCGAGCCCCTGGCGCGCGAGTGTCGGGCCCTGGCGGCGGCCTGCAGCGCGACCACCACGATCAAGCCCGGGACGCCCGAGTTCGAGCGCCTGGGCGAGACACTGCGCGGGCTCGAGCCGCGCGAGGTGTGGGTCGGCGAGGACGCAGTGGTGATCTCGCTCTCGGAGGGGGACACGGGCTACGTGGTGGCGCGGGTCACGACGGCCTCGATCGTGCCCGAGTCGGTCCACGAGATGAGCGTGATCTATCGCCCGCGCGGCCCAGGGATCTGGTTCACGCGGCCCTCGCGCTCGAAGCGCTAGCTCAGCTCCCGAATCACCTCGATGAAGGCCTCCGACAGGGTCGGGTGGTACCAAGGGATCGTCGCCATTTGCCGCACGGTCCCGCCCAGGCGCATCACCGTGGTCGGGATGTGGATCAGGTCGTCCGCGCGCGGCCCGAAGATCTGGCAACCCAGCACCTTCCCCCCCTCCGGCTCGGCCACCAGGCGCACGAAGCCGTGCTTGGCGCCGACCACGATCCCGCGGCCCTGGCGGGGGAAGTCCTTGCGGGCGGCCTTGAACGCGACGCCCTGCTCACGGAGCTCCTGCGGGGTGCGGCCCACGGTGGCGACGACGGGGTCGCTGAAGATCACCTCCATGGGCGGGGTGTCCTGGTCGTAGCGCTCGACGGGCTCCTCGCCCCGCGCGACGGCGGCCGCGTTCTTGCCGGCCACGATCCCCTCGAGGTTGGCCTCGTGCAGGATCGCGCGCTGGGCGGTCGTGTCGCCGGCGACGAAGATGTGCGGCTGGGCCGTGGTGCGCTGGTCGAGCCCGACGCTGGTGATGTCGTCGAGGGTCAGCCCCGCCGCCTCGATGTCCAGCCCCTCCACGGCCGGGATCCGGCCGGTGGCGTTGAGGATGTGGCGCACCTCGTGGACCTCCTCGCTCCCGTCGGGGAGCTTCAGGGTCACCCGCGCGCCGGCCTCGCAGGTCACGACCGACTGGATCGGCGAGTTGGGCCGGACGCTCATCTCCTCGGCGAAGGCCGCGGCCAGCTCTTCGCCCAGCTCGGGGTCCCAGCCGTGGAACCAGGGCGAGCGGCTGGTCACGACCACGCGGGTGCCCATCCGCGCCAGCCACTGGGCGAACTCGAGCCCGACCGCGCCGGCGCCCTCGACGAGCACGCTCTCGGGGGCCGCGCTCAGCTGGAACATGTCGTCGCTGTCGAGGAGCACGTCCGCTGGCGCGTCGTAGGGGAAGGGGCGGACCACCGAGCCCGTCGAGATCACGACGGCCTTGGCCTCGACCTCCTCGCCGCCCACGTCGAGGGTGTGCGGGCCGAGGAAGCGAGCCCGCGCGCGACGCAGCTCGTAGCCCCCGCCCTCGAGGCTGCCGACCTTGGCCCGCTGGAAGCGCGCCACGAGCCGGCGCATGCGCTCCATTTGGGCGGGGAAGTCGACGACCGGCTCGGGGACCTGGATCCCGAAGCGGGCCGCGTCGCGGATGTCGTGCACGCGGTGCGCCGTCTCGAGCAGGGTCTTGGTCGGCATGCAGCCGCGCAGGATGCACAGCCCGCCCAGCTCCTCGCCGCCCTCGACCGCGAGCACCTTGGCGCCAGCGTCGTGCGCGCGAGAGGCCGCGCGCGAGCCGGCGCTGCCGACCCCGATCACCACCACGTCGTAGGACTCAGCCATGGGCCTCCTCTGCGTTGGCCGCGAGGTTACCCGCAGTCCCCTCCTCCGCGGAGGGGAAGCTCAACCAGCCGACCTGGGCCATGGCAGGGATCCAGAGGATGTCCGCCAGCAGCGCGACCACGAAGCAGAGCGGCAGGAGCGTGCCGAGCATGCGCATGAAGAAGTAGTCGCTGATCAGGAAGGGCAGGAAGCCGCAGGACAGGATCAGGGTGGTCATCACGATCCCGCGCCCGGCGAAGCTGAAGGTGCGCCCGATCGCCTCCGAGGCGGGCCCGGGGCGGCGCGACTCGAGTCGGTAGCGGACGAGGAAGTGGATCGTGTCGTCGACGCCGATCCCCAGGGCGATGTAGCTGAGGGCGATCGTGTCGCTGTCGACGGCGTCCCAGAACAACCCCAGGCAGGCGCCGAGCACGGCGAGGGGCATCAGGTTGGGGAGCATCGAGACCAGCCCCACCCGCAGCGAGCCCAGCCCGAACATCATCAGCAGCGCGATCGTGACGCAGGAGATCAACAACCCGTCTTGCTGGGCCGCCACGACCACGTCGAGGAAGTCGCCGAACAAGACCATCAACCCCGTGGTCTCGACCTCGTCCCCGCTCAAGTGCTGCTTGGCCAGGGCCTCGATCTCGCGCCCGATCTCGGCGTTGGTCCGCATCCCCGTGCCAGCCGGGTAGACCACGACCCGCAGCCGGCCCTCCTCCTGGTCGAGGACCCCGCGCAGCTGATCGTCCTTGGCCAGCTTCGCGAGGCGCAGGAGGCCGCTCACGCGCCGGGGGTCCTCGGGGAAGCCGGCGTCGGGCGGCGGCAACGGGCGAGTGGCCCGGTGCAGGACGACCAGGGCGTCGATCACGGAGCTGGCGCCGCGGACGCCCTCGACCTGGAGGACCGCGCGCTGGAAGGCGGCCACCCTGGCCAGCCAAGCGGGGTCCTCGAGCTGGTCGGGGCTGGGGGCCTTCACGTAGACGTGCAGCGCGTCGGCGGCGAGGAAGTTGCGCAGGAACCACTCCTGGTCCTGGCGCACGGGGTTGCTCGGGCGGAGGCGGGCCTTGAAGTCGGTCTCGATCCGCAGCCGGCTGGCCCCCCAGATCGAGAGGAGCGTGACCAGGAAGAACCCGCCGATCACGAGCCAGGGCTTGCCGACGGCGAGCCGCTCGCAGCGGGCGAGGGCGCCGTCGAGGAGGCCCTGCAGGCGCTCGGTCAGGCCGCGGCGGGCCCCGCTCTGGCGCAGCGGAGCCGGCTCGGGCAAGAGGCTGAACAGGATCGGGACCAGGGTCACGGCCAGGAGCAGCGCCACGCCGACGCCCAGGCCGAGCACCACGCCCAGGACGCGGAACACGGGCACGGGGAGGAAGCTGAGGCAGAAGAAGCCGACGAAGGTCGTGATCGAGGTGAACAGGCAGGCGCGCCCGACCTCGGTCGCTGAGGCGAGGATCGCCGCCTCCTTGTCGTGCCCCTCGACGCCGAGCTCCATCAGGTAGGCGCTGCAGAGGTGGACGATGTCCGAGAAGGAGATGATCAGGATCACCGCGGGGACGGCGCCCATCATCACGTTGAGATGCGGGTCGATCGCGACGGCGACACCCAGAGTCCAGATCACCGCCACGGCCGCGACGCCCAGGGAGACGGCGGCCGGCCACAGGCGCCCGAAGAGCGCCCACACCGAGAGCAGGAGCACCAGCCCGACCAGGGGCGTGGTCACGGCCAGCGCCCAGAAGGTCTGCCGGAAGACCTCGGCGACCATGGCCGGCATGCCCGCCGCGTGGACCTGCCCGGCCCGATAGCGCTTGCCGACGCGCGCGAGGATCTCGGCCACGAGGTCGGGGATCCCCTCGGCGGACTCGGTCGCGGCGGGGTCCAGCTCGACCAGGATCGCGGCGGACTGCCCGTCACGGCTGATCAACAGCCCGCCGACCAGGGGGTCCGCGCGCAGGCGCTCGCGCAAGGCGTCGGCCTGGCCGGGTTCGGCGAGCGCTTGCTCGAGGTAGCGGCGCGGCTGCGGGAGGAGCGGGCCCGGCTCGAGGTAGGCCGCGTCGAGGAGCGAGTAGACCCGGCGCACGCTCGAGAGCGAGCGGAGGTCGGCCACGGTGGCCTCGAGGCGCTGGGTTCCGGGGGGCTCGAAGAGCTCGGGGTCGCTGATCCCGAGCGCGAGGATCTCGTCGCTGCTGAAGCGCTCGCTCAGGACCTGGTAGCGGGCGAAGCCGGGGTCCTCCCCCAGGAAGAGCTCGCCCAGCGAGCTGGCCAACACCGCCCGACTCAGGCTGGCGACGCCGGCCAGGGTCAGCAGCGCGCACAGGGCCAGGATCGGGACCCTGCGGCGCAGAATGAAGCGGACGAAGCCTTCCACGCGGGGGAGGATACGCCGGGGACCCGGGCCCCGCTGCCGCGGCGAGTCCGCCTTGCTCTCGTCCGCCGGATGACCTACACAGGGCTCCCTGGGAGGACTCCATGAGAACGACCCTGATCGCCTCGACCCTGCTGCTCGCCACCCTGTGGGCCGCTCCGGCGCACGCCGAGCGAGCCTCGCTCGCGGTGCTCCCCGCCCGCTGGGGCAAGGGCGCCGACGCCCGCTGGCGCCGCGACCTCGACCTCGATGGGCTGACGCGCTCGCTCCTGCAGGCCCTGACCAAGACGCAGAAGTTCGACCTGGTCGAGCGGACCAAGCTCAACCGCGTCCTCGAAGAGCAGAAGCTGACCGACCTCGGCCTGACCGACCCCAAGCGCTCGATCCAGGCCGGCAAGCTGATCGGGGCCGACTTCCTGCTCCTGGCGCAGGTCAGCAGCTGGGAGCTCGTGGGCAGCGTCAAGCAGGTCCCGATCAGCAACACCTGGCTGCACGAGCGCGAGCTGCGGCTCGTCGTCGACCTGAGGATCGTGGCGGCCGAGACGGGCAAGGTCGTCCTCGCCGAGCGGGTCGAGGAGGACCTGGCTTGGCGCCAGCAGGCCAAGGTCCAGCTCCCGCTCCTGATCGAGAGCCGGCACAAGGACCTGCTCGTCGAGCAGGGGGTCGCCTCGATCCTGGCCAAGGTCCTCGAGGCCTTCCCGATGAAGGTCATGCTCGCCAAGGCCGACGGGACGGTGTTCGTCAACCACGGCGCCGGGACAGGGATCGAGCCGGGACACGTCTACGACGTCTGGAAGCGCGGCGAGGCCCTGGTCGACCCCGACACGGGCGAGGTCCTCGGCCACGACGAGACCCGGATCGGCCGGATCGAGATCACCAAGGTCGAGAAGCGCTTCAGCCGCGCCAAGCTCCTCGAGGGCCGGGTGGACAAGGGCGCCGTCTGCAAGCGCCTGAGCGGGGACCCCAAGGAGTGGCCGCCCGTCGAGCGAGGTGGCCAGTGAGGGGCGCGCTCTCGCTGCTCCTCGCGCTGAGCCTGGCCGGCGCGGCCCTCGGCCAGGAGCCGCCCCCGCAGCCCGAGCCGGCCCCGGAGGCGGAGCCGGCGCCCGAGCCCGAGCCAGCCCCAGAGCCCGAGCCGGCCCCAGAGCCCGAGCCAGCCCCGCAGCCCGAGCCGGCCCCTCCCGCTCCCGCCGAGCCCAGCGAGCCGGCCAAGCCGACGGTGGCCCTGGTCCCCCTCCGCTTCGCCCCCGAGACCTTGCGTCGCGTGGCCGGACAGACCCAGCTCTTGATGCAGCGCTTCTCCATGACGGCGCTCAACAACAAGCTGCTGACTCGGCTGGTCCAGGCCAAGCGCTTCACGCTCCTCGAGCGCGAGCAGGTCGACGCGATCGAGCGCGAGCTCGGCCTCGCGGGTCAGGGGCTGGCCGACGCGACCAAGGCGCTCAAGCCAGGCCAAGTGCGCACCGCGCGCTACCTGGTCACGGGTGAGATCTCGGCCTTCGACCTCTCGCTCCAGCGGGACCGCGTGCCTCATACGGCCCAGACCCGCGAGGTGCTGCGAGCCTTCGTGGTGGTCGACCTGCGCGTGATCTCCACCCAGACCAGCGAGATCCTGGGCGCGCACGCGGTCAAGGTCCGCTGGCGCAAGCCGGCGCCCGCGACCCGCGACTCGCTCCCGACCGAGCTGGTGGACGACCTCCAGCGGGACCTCTGCGACCGGCTCTACGTCAAGACCCTCGACGTGCTCGCCCCCGCGCGGGTCGTGCAGGTCGAGGGGCAGCAGGCCTACCTCGACCGCGGCCGGGGCGAGGGCTTCGCGGTGGGTGATGTGCTCGAGGTGGTGACCAAGGGCAAGGAGATCCGCTCGCCGGAGGGCGAGCTCCTCGGCACGGCGGCGCCCGTCGTCGCCAAGGTCAAGGTCGTCTCGCTCCAGGCGCGCCTCGCGACGCTCGAGGTCCTCTCGGGCAAGCCCGTCGTCGGCGCGCTGTGCCGCCGGGTCAAGGGACCCGCCGCCGAGCCCAAGAAGCGCGGCCCAGAGGGCTGGTAGCTCTCGGGCCCCTCGCGGATCGCCGGTCCAGCTACTGCCCAGTTCCGCTACGGCTGCCGCTGTCGCTCGCGAGCGCCAGCCACCGCGCCTTGCCAGGGTGGCGCCCCCGTCATGAGGGTGCAGCTCACCCAGGCGCCAGCTAGTGCTGGCGCGGCCAACGTGCAACCGCCCCGCCCGCCCCGTTCAGGGCGCTCTCGAGTCGTGCCTCAGCGGGAATGGTGAGCGCGTTCGTGCGCTCAAAGTTTTCAAGGCGTGGAAGGTCACACCTCTTGCAGCGCGAACGCGCCACCGATTCCCGAGCCCAAAGATGGGGGGTCTGGGGGGGCACCGCCCCCCCCAGGAAACACAGCTAGTGCTTCTTCTTGGTCTTGTCCTCGAGCGGGGGTGAGGTCGCCCGCAGGGGCTCCTCGACCGTCGAGTTCGGCTTGGTGATGTAGACCTGGAGCGCGACCTCGAGCGCGGGGCCCTGCATGTAGTCGAGGACCAGCTTGTGGTCGCCCTTCTTCAGCTTGACGATCCGCATCACCTCCTTGGGGCCGTGCAGACCGTCGTTGTCGAGGCACACCTTGCCGTTCAGGTAGAGCCGGCCCGCGTCGTCGCTGATCATGCGGATCCGATACTTGCCCGTCTTCTCGACCCGGAAGGTGCCGCGGTAGCGGATCGCGAACCACTCGAAGCGGTCGTCGAGGCCGGGGAAGCCCTCCGAGAAGTTGCGGGGGGCGATGTCGAACACCTCGGTGTAGATCTTGCCGGTCGGCTTGAGCGTGCGGAAGTCGGGCAGGCGCTGGGTGTTCTTGGGGACGAAGTAGACCTCGCCCGTGAACACGAGCTGCTTCTTGCGCACCTTGGTCGTGCCGAAGTTGCTCGCCTTGGGCGCAGGCTTGGCGCCGCCGCCGGTCTGGACGCGGCCGACCTGGACCAGCGAGTTCTTGCCGCCGTGGCCGTCGGGCTCGCTCTCGCTGTTGTCGGGGTCGTGGGTCCAGTTGGAGCCGTCGACAACGAACTTGTAGAGGTGCTTGCCGGGCGGCAGGTCGAGGGTCAGCTCCCAGGTGCCGTCGCCGTCGGGGTCCGCGAGCTCGGTCTCGAGCTTCCACTCGTTGAAGGTGCCCGCCACGTGGACGGACTTGGCCGCGCCCGGCTTGTAGCGGAAGGTCACCTTGGTGCCGCTCGCAGCGGCCGAGGCGTGGGCCGAGCCGGCAGCGAGGGCCAGGAGCAGGGCGGGGAGCGCGAGTCGGGAGAGGCTTCGGGTCATGGGACAGACCTCCTCTTGCGGGAGTAGAGGCCCCTCGGCCAGGATCCGGACAGATGTCCCTTGGTCCAGCACCCACAGGGACTTAGGCTCCCTCCATGGCACGAGCCTCTTGGGTCCTGGTGGCGCTGCTGATCGCTCTCGCGGGCCCCCTCGGGGCTCAGACGCTCCCGCTGACCCCCGAGGAGCAGCGCTGGCTCGACAGCCGCCCCCTCGTTCGCCTGGGACCCGCCCCCAACTTCCCTCCGGTCGAGTTCTTCGACGCGCAGGGCGCCTACCGCGGGCTGACGGCCGACGTGATGCGAATCGTGGAGCAGCGAACGGGGCTGCGCTTCGAGGTCGTGCGCTGCGAGAGCTGGCAAGAGGTGCTCGACCGGACCGAGCGGCTCGAGATCGACGCTTGGGCCGAGGCAGCTGTGACCCCCGCCCGCGCCGAGCGAATGGACTTCACCCGGCCCTATATCGAGCTGCCGACGGCGATCCTCGGCCGCGACGACCGCGTGGGCGGCGTCTCGCTCGCCTCGCTCCGCGAGGAGCGGGTCGTCGTGGTCCGCGGCTACGCGACCCACGACTACCTGCAGCAAGAGCTGCCCGGCCTGCAGCCGATCCTGGTGCCGGACCTCGAGACCGGCCTGCGCCTGCTCTCCTTCGGGGGCGCCGACTCGATGGTCGCGAGCCTGGCGCCGGCCAGCTACTACATTCAGCGACTCGGCATCACCAACCTGCGCGTGATCGGCGAGGCCGACTTCTCCTGGAAGCTCGCCTTCGCCTCCAGACGCGGGCTGCCGCACTTGCGCGGGATCGTGCAGAAGGCCCTCGACACGATCCCGCCGGCCCGCATGCAGGAGCTCCGTCAGCGCTGGCTGACCCTCGAGCCGCAGCCCTGGCGCCCCAGCCCCCTGCAGGTCCTGGCCGCCCTCGCCAGCCTGGCCCTCCTGCTCGCCTCGAGCGCGCTCTGGATCAACGCTCAGCTGCGCCGGCGGATCGAGGCCTCGACCGCAGACCTGCAGCGCTCGCAGCGCGCGCTCCAGACCCTCCTCGACGCGGTCCCCATGGCCCTCTTCGCCGTCGACGCCGAGGGCCGGGTCGTCGAGACCAACGCCCGCAGCCGCCAGCTCTTCGCCCCCGGCGAGGACCCCAAGGACCGCCTGACCAGCTCCTCGATCCACGGGCGGCTGCTGGTCGAGTTGCTCTTCCCGGGCCACCCGACCGCCCTGGACGGCCTCCTGCGCGACGCCCTGGCGGGGACCCCGCAGCGCTGCGAGCGCGAAGCGCGCCTCCCCGACGGCTCCCCCCTCGACCTCGAGCTCTCGCTCGAGGCCGTGACCCTCGGCGAGATGCCGGTCGTGCTCGTCAGCGCGCGCGACCTCTCGGACCAGCGCCGCCTGGGCCGCATGCAGAGCGAATTCCTCTCGACCGTGACCCACGAGCTGCGGACGCCCTTGACCTCGATCTACGGCTCGCTGCGGCTGCTGGAGGCGCTCCCGCTCGACGCGGAGGAGTCCCGCGACCTGGTCCGGGTCGCGACCCGCAACGGCGAGCGCCTGCTCCAGCTCGTCGACGACGTGATCGACGTCGAGCGGCTCAACCGCGGGCAGCTCCCCTTCGAGCTCGCCCGCGAGCCCCTGCGAGACCTCCTCGAGCGCGCCGTCGCCGACAACGCGCCCTACGGAGAGCGCCTTGGGGTGCGCTTCGTGCTCGGCGAGGTCCCCCAGGCCGAGGTGCTCGTCGACGCGGAGCGGGTAGCGCAGGTCCTGGCCAACCTGCTCTCCAACGCCGCCAAGTTTTCCCCCGCCGGAGGTGATGTCGAGGTGTGGGGCGAGCTCGGCGAGGAGGACCGCGCGCGGGTGATCGTGCGCGATCACGGCCCGGGGATCGCCGAGGACTTCCAGCCCCACGTCTTCGAGCGCTTCGCCCAGGGCGGCACGCCGAGCGAGCGCTCGGGCGGCACGGGCCTGGGGCTCTCGATCTGCCAGGAGATCGTGCGCCACCTCGGCGGCACCATCGAGTTCGAGACGGAGGTCGGCGAGGGCACGACCTTCATCGTCGAGCTCCCCGTGGCGCGGCAGCTGACGGTCTCCTGATCCCTCCGGAACGCCACGAGCCCCGGCCTGGGGCCGGGGCTCGCGGTGACGTGGTCCGAAGAGCCTAGCGGCGCCCGAGCAGCCGCTCGGCCTGGCCGATCAGCTCGACCAGCTCGGCGCGGCGGCCCTGAGGGTCGGCCCCCAGGGCCCCCTGGGCCAGCTCGCGGGCCAGGGGCAGGCTGGCCTGGCCCTTGTGCTCGCTCTCGCGGAGCACCAGCCCGAAGGTCAGCACCGCCGAGCCGAAGCGGAAGGCCTCGCTGGCCTCGGCGTAGCGCTTGGGCTGACCCGGGACGGCGACCTGGCGCAGCTCGCTCTTCTCCGCCTCGGGGCGCTTGAAGCGGACCTTGACCGCCGCCAGGGCCTGCTCGCCGGTCGGGCGCTGGAACTGGAGCGGGTCGACATCGCCGGGCTTGCCGTCGGCGGGGACCAGCTCGTAGAAGGCCGTCACGGTGTGGCCGGCGCCGACGTCCCCCGCGTCCTTGGCGTCGTCGTTGAAGTCGCGGGCCGCCATGACCCGGTTCTCGTAGCCCAGCAGGCGATAGGAGCCGACCCGGGCCGGGTTGAACTCGACCTGCAGCTTGAGGTCCTTGGCGATCGAGAGCAGGGTCCCAGACATTTGCTCGACCAGGACCTTGTGGGCCTCGCGGTCCGAGTCGATGAACGCGTAGCTGCCGTTGCCCTTGTCGGCGAGCTGCTCGAGGCGGTGATCGGCGGGGTTCATCCCGAAGCCCAGCACGCTCAGGAACACGCCGCTCTTGGCCTTGGCCCGGATCAGCGCGTCAAGGGCGGCCGAGGAGCTGGCGCCGATGTTGAAGTCGCCGTCGGTGGCCAGGATCACGCGGTTGGCGCCGCCTTCGACGAAGCCGCCGACCGCCACCTGGTAGGCCAGCTCGATCCCGCCGGCCCCGTTGGTCCCCCCGCCCGCCTGGAGGCGATCCAGCGCGCCCAGGATCCGCTCGTGGTGGTCCCCCGCGGTCGAGGGCAGCACCACGCCCGAGGCGCCGGCGTAGACCACGATCGCGACCCGGTCCCGCTCGTCGAGCTGCTCGACCAGCTGCGTGAAGGCCCGCTTGAGCAAGGGCAGCTTGTTGGGCGCGCTCATGGAGCCCGAGACGTCGAGCAGGAACACCAGGTTGCTCGGCGGCCGCGCCTCGCGCTCGATCTCCTTGCCCTTGACCGCGACGCGCAGCAGCTGGTGCTTGGGCTCCCAGGGGCAGGTCGCGAGCTCGCTCGTGACGGCGAAGGGCGTGTCGGCGTTCTCGGCCGGCGGCGCGTCGCCGTAGTCGAAGTAGTTGACCAGCTCCTCGAGCCGGACCGCGCTCACGGGCGGCTTGGTGTGGCGCCTGAGGTAGTTGCGCACCGCCGCGTAGGCCGCCGTGTCGACGTCGCTGCCGAAGGTCGAGAGGGGCGAGGCCGCGACCGTCCTGAAGGGGTTCTCGGGCAGCCCCTGGTGGCGCGGGCCGCGGGGGGGCTGCTCGAGCGAGAAGGTGCCGAGCCGAGCGTGCGCCTCACGCACCGCATCCGGATCGGCGGAGAGTTCCAGCACGGCCCCGCTGTAGAGGACCTGCGGCTCGGGAGTCCCGCGCAGCTCCAGCGCGCGCTTGAACTCGGCCTCGGCCGGAGCGCTGCTCCACGCAGGGTCGTACTTCGCGCTGTCCTCGTCGCCAGTGGCGGCTCCGAGCACCGCACCGTCGATCCGGTCCGCGCTAGGGCCGATGGCGCCCGTCAGCGCTCCTCGCAGCTGGAGGAACCCCAGACCGGCGGTCAATCCGACCACCGCCGCGGCTGCGATCCACTTGGGCGGCGGCACGCGGAAGAAGCCGCGGCCGCCCTGGGCGGCGCTCACGCGGCCCGAGCTCTGGCCCCGAGCGCGGCGCTCGATCCGGGCACGGCTGAGCTCATCGAGCTCGGGGCAGGGCTCCTGGCTCAGCTCGCCCTCGAGCTGCCCAGCCAGAGCCTGGATCGCGTCGACCTCCGCGAGGAGGTCGGGGTCGGCGCCGAGCTCCGCCTCGAGCTCGGCGCGCTCCTCGGCGCTCAGCTCGTCGAGGGCGAAGGCGGTCAACTTGGGGTCGTCTGCGAGATCGTTCATGGCGAGCCTCCTAGCCCTGCACTGCGACGTCGGCCTGCAGCTGACTGCGCAGGCGCTTGATCGCGACGTGGAGCAGGTAGCCCACGTTCCCGACCGAGGTCTGGGTGATCTGAGCGATCTCCTTGTAGGAGCAGCCGCTCTGGAACTTGAGCAGCACGACCTCGCGCTGCTTGCCGGGCAGCTCGTCGACGAGCTCCAGCAGCTGGCTGCTGGTCTCGCTCCGCTCTGCCACCGCGACGGGGCTGGGCGCCCCGCTGGTCTGCGCGCCTAAGCGCTCGTCGTCGTTGGTCGCCATCCGGCCCTCCTTCTTGCGCACGTCGAAGGCCCGGTTGCGACAGACCGTGAACAGCCACGCCCGCGCCTTGCCTTCGACTTCGTCGCGGGGCTGCTCGCACAGTCGCAAGAAGGTGTCCTGCACCACGTCCCGCGCCCGCTCCTCGTCGCGCAAGAGCCGCCGCGCGTAGCGCAGGAGCGGACCCTCGAAGCGTTCGAGCAGATCGAGCAGCCACGCGGCGTGCGCGGCATCCCGGGCGTGGCGCTGGACCACCGACATCAACAGCACGGGCAACCCCTTCGTCATGCACCACGACCGAGGCGCCGAGTTCTTGGGTTGGAATCCGAGAAACGCCGCAAGTCGTGGCAGGAGAGCCGCTTCGAGCGTAAACGCAGCGGGGCGCGGGGAGGGATCGGGCAGGCCGAATCGCGAAGGAGCTGTCGCTCTCGCGCCAGCTCCCTCTGGTTCGATGTTGAACGGAGAAAACTGGAAAACTCGCAGGAGGCAGCTCCGCCGAGCACTGAGCTCGCCTTCCAGTTTCTAGTTCTCCCCCTTCGTATCTCCGAAACGCGAAGGAGCTGTCGCTCGTCGCGACAGCTCCTTCTTGTCTCTAGCCGAGCACGAGTTGGGCGCGAGCTAGAACTCGTTCAGCGTCGGAATGATGATGTCCAGCGCCTCGTCCAGCTGCTCCTTGGTGATCGTGAGCGCGGGCGCGAAGCGAATCGTCGTCTCGTGGGTGTCCTTGGCCAGGACGCCCTTGTGCTGGAGCGCGACGGCCGCGTCGTGAGCGATGCCGGTCTTGAACTCGACGGCGAGCATCAGGCCGCGCACGCGGGTCTCGGCCAGGTTGTCGGTCGTGATCTCCTTGTCGAAGCGGGCCTTGACGTGCTCACCGAGGGCCAGCGCCTTGTTCGGCAGGTCCTCCTCCTCGAGCACCTCGAGGGCGGCCACCGCGACCGCGGCCGCGACGGGGTTGCCGCCGTAGGTCGAGCCGTGGCTGCCGGGGTCGAACACGTTCATGACCTCTTCGGTGCCGGCGACGCAGCTGACGGGGTAGAGCCCGCCCGAGAGCGCCTTGCCGAGGATCACCAGGTCGGGGCGCGCCTCCTCGCCCTCGTGCTGCCAGCAGAACATCTTGCCCGTGCGGCCGAGGCCGGTCTGGATCTCGTCCCAGCAGAGCAGGACGTTGTTCTTGCTGCAGGCCGCGCGCACGCCAGCCAGGTAGCCGTCCGCGGGGATCTTGACGCCCGCCTCGCCCTGGATCGGCTCGATCAGGACGCCGACGGTGTTGGGCGTGATCGCGGCCTCGAGCGCGGCGACGTCGCCGTACTCGACCTGAACGAAGCCCGGGGTGAAGGGGCCGAAGTCCTGGTAGCTGCCGGGGTCGTCCGAGAAGCCCACGATCGTGGTCGTGCGCCCGTGGAAGTTGCCGAGAGCCACGATGATCTCGGCCTTGCCCTCAGCCACCTTCTTGTTGCGGTAGCCCCAGCGGCGCATCGCCTTGATCGCGGTCTCGACGCCCTCGGCGCCCGTGTTCATGGGCAAGACCTTGGGGAAGCCCGTCACCTCGGCGATCTTCTCGAGCATCGCGCCCATCTTGTCGTTGTGGAACGCGCGCGAGGTCAGCGCGAGGACGCGCGACTGATCCACGAGGGCCTTGACGATCTTGGGGTGGCAGTGGCCCTGGTTGACGGCCGAGTAGGCGCTGAGGAAGTCGAAGTAGCGTCGGCCCTCGACGTCCCACACGAAGGGCCCCTCGCCGCGCGTCAGCACCACCTCGAGGGGGTGGTAGTTGTGGGCGCCGAAGTGCATGGCCTGGTCGATGAGGCCCTGCGTCTTGCTCTGCTGGTCGGTGGTCATGAAGTCTCCTTCCCGAATGGGGCGCCAACGCTAACGCGGGGCTCCGACCCCATCCATACGTCACCCACAGGTGTCAGACCTTCAACGCTCTCGTTTGGATCCGCGAGCTACGAGACAACGACTTAGGCCGATCCGCGCCGCGGCGCGTCGTTCGCGGTAGGTGGAGCGTGAGGCAGTGACCTCAGGAAGGAGAGCCCAATGATTCAGCTCGTGAAGGACACCTCGGCGCGCGTGGCCCGCCGCGCCTGCCGCGTCGCCCTCTTCGGCTTGCTCGGCCTCAGCCTCGGGAGCGAGGCGTGATCGGGCTCGGCATGGCGATCAGCGCCCAGGCCTGGGAGGACTCGCGCACGCGCGAGGGTCTGCTTCGCCTGGCGAACGGCGCGCTCAACACGGTCCTCGGGACCGTCGGCGTCATGAGCATCCTGAGCATCGCGGCCGCGAGCGCGATGCCCCGCCGCTAACCCATACGATCCCTCGTGCGAGGCGAGCCTCGGGACCTAGTCCCGAGGCTCGTCTGCTTTGGTTTCGGGCAAGTCAGGCGCCACTTCGCCCGCGACCGGCGGCTCCTCCGCGTCCGCCGGCTCGCTCGCCGCCTTGGTCGCCGGGAGCGAGTCCTTGAAGGGCGGCGGCTGGGGCTCGCGCGGGGGCGCGGCTGGCTGAGCGGGGGGAGCCCCGAATCCCGGCGGCGGCGGACCGTAGCCAGGAGGCGGCGGGGGATAGCCCCCCGGCCCGGGACCCGGGGGCGGACCGTAGCCGTGAGGCGGGTGCCCATGAGGCGGAGGGGGGTAGCCCGACGGCGGATAGCCCGGCGGAGGACCGTAGCCCGGCGGGAAGGCGCGCTTGGGCGCGAGCAGGCCCAGGCCCCCGCCGCCCATGGCGCACACGAAGAGGATCAGCAGACCGTGCCCGCCGGTGTTGAGCAGCAGCACGAAGGGCGAGCCGCTCATGACGACCTGCTGGCGCAGCTGCTCCTCGGACGCAGGCAGACCCAGCGAGCGCATCAGGTTGGCCGCCTGCTGGATGTCGGCTGGGACCCCCTTCTTGGCGGCGTTGGCGCGGTGGAGGGTCAGGGGCACCGTGATCAGCGTGAACATGATCGTGCCGACGATCCCCGCCAGGAAGCCTGCCAGGAGCCCCTCGCGCGCGCCGAACACGTCCGCTCGGCGACGGGCGAGGAAGGCCGAGGCCGCGCCGCCTGCCCAGCCCAGGGTCAATCCGCAGCAGCACGACCCGAGCGCGGTCATGACGCCCGTCATGGCGCCGCCCACCCCGGCGCCGAGGCCATAGCTGGGCGGAGTCGGCGCGAAGTGAATCGGGGTCGGGGCGCCCGGGGGCGGAGGTTGCATGGAGTCACTCTCTTCTTGAAGAGGTCGCACACGATACCGTCGAAGTTGCAAACGGGCGGCGAGCGCCGCGCAGCTGGCTCGCTAAGGTGAGCAAAAAGGGAGGAACCATGCGCACCAAGACCTTGACCTTGACGGCGGCGATCGCGCTCGCGACAGGGGCCCTGGCCCTGGCCCACTACCCCATGACCGTCACGCCCGAGGCGATGGTCGAGCCGGGCGATGAGGTCGAGTTCCTGATCACCAACGGGCACGCCTTCATGAACGACCGCGTGCCGGTCAAGCGCCCCGAGCGGGTCGGCGTGTTCCCTCCCCAGCGGCGCTACCGCGACCTGACCGCCGCGCTGACCTCGACCACGACCGCGCAGGGCACGCCGGCCTGGCGCCTGAGCCACACGCCCAAGCTCGCCGGCGACTGGGTCTACAGCTTCCACACCGGCGAGATCACCGAGAAGCCCCACCGCCGCGTGGAGGACTTCGTGAAGCTGGTCCTGCACGTCCGCCACGAGACCGGCGCTCAGGTCGGCTGGCGGCGCAAGATCGGCGACCCGCTCGAGATCCTCCCCCTGACCCGGCCCTACGCGATCCCTGCCGGCACGGCCTTCCGCGGCAAGGTCGTGTTCAACACGCGCACCGGCCCGCGCGGGCGCATGATCAACTCACGGCCGATGCCGGAGGCCGTGGTCGAGGCCGAGAGCTACACCCCCGACCAGCGCCCGGGCACGGCCTACCTGCCCAATAACCGCCTCGCGGTCCTGGCCGACGACAGCGGCGTGTTCAGCGTCACGCTCCCGACCGAGGGCTGGTGGATGATCTCCGTCGCGACCGACGGCGGACCGGGTGAGCAGGGCTCGACCAAGTTCCTCGTCCGACGCGCGGTGCTCTGGCTCTACGTCGGCAACACGGTCTGGGACCGCGCGCGCCTGCTCCAGCACCGGCGAGGCGGGGAGAAGCCCAAGACCTTCCGCAAGGAAGCCCGCGTGACCGCCATGATCTACAACGGACGCCCCAGCCCGACCTTCAAGCTGCAGGCCCCCAAGGACCTCTACGCGCTGCAGGAGAAGCTGCAGAACCTGATGCTCGCCAAGCCCGGCACCCCCCCCGGGCCGACCCGCCTCGGCGCGCTGAGCATCGACACCGAGTTCCTCTGGAACGTGACCCGCGTCGTGGTCGAGGACGGCTTCCTGACCATCTACGACAGCGAGAACAAGCCCACGGTCTATCGCGACATTCACGACCTGCGCACGTGGCTGTGGGACAAGGCCCGCGCGGCGGGCATTCCTGCCCCGAAGGAGGCGCCGACCTCGCGCCCCACCAAGCAGGACTAGTCCGAATCGATCACCTGCGCGCAGCGCTGGTGATCGTTTCGGACAGCTCGAGCGAGGGAGGCGCGCCTTCGGGCCCGAACAGATCAGGGAGCAAGTAGATACGTCTGACACCCCAGGGCCCGAAGATTCAGCGCGCGCCGACCGAGCGGGCTGAACTAGCCTAAGAGCGCGAGATCGGGAGGGTCCGCGGGCGGGCGCGGACCTTGCTCGCCAGGACCGTCGTCAGGCGGTCGACCACGTTCCAGAGCGCGTCCGCGATCGGGCCGCCCTCTTCCCGCGCCAGGACCGGGCGACCCTGGTCGCCGCTGATCCGCACCTCGCGGTCGAGGGGGAGCGAGCCGAGGAAGGGGATCCCCCACTCGCTGGCCGCGTCCTCGGCGCCGCGCTGGCCGAACACGTCGTCCTCGTGGCCGCACTTCTCGCAGGCGTGATAGGCCATGTTCTGGACCATGCCCAGACACTCGGTCTCGGTCTTGCGGAGCATACCGAGGGCCTTGCGGGCGTCCGCGAGGGCCACCGGCTGGGGCGTGCACACGATCGCGGCGCCCGCCAGCGGGATCGCCTGACCCAGGCTGAGCTGGACGTCGCCCGTGCCGGGGGGCAGGTCGAGGATCAGATAGTCGAGCTCACCCCACTCGACGTCGCGGAGGAGCTGCGTCAGGGCGCTGTGGACCATGGGACCGCGCCAGATCGCGGCCTGCTCGGGCGGGACCAGGAAGCCCATGGACATCGCCTTGATCCCGTACTTCTCGTAGGGGAAGAGGCGAGGCGGCTGGCCCGCGGGCGCCGGCTCCTCCTGCTGACGAAGCTGGAGCTCCTCCATGTAGGCCTGCTGGCTGACGTCGAGCAGGAGCGGGACGCTCGGCCCGTAGACGTCTGCGTCGAGGAGGCCCACCTTGGCGCCGGCCTTGGCCAGACCGATCGCGACGTTGATCGCGACGGTCGACTTGCCCACGCCGCCCTTGCCGCTGCCGATCGCGACGAAGTTCTTCACGCCCGGCGCGAGCGAAGGCTTGCCCTCGGTGCCGGCGAAGGTCGCCGGGATCCGGCTCTCGATCCTGACCTGCGCGCCCGCGCCAGCCTCGCCCAGCGCCTCGCGGCAGCGAGCTTCGATCCCCTGCCGGGCGGGGGTCAGGGGCCCCGGGAACTCGACCCGGAAGCTGGGCGCGTCGCCGGCGTCTATGTCCTTGACGTAGCCCAGCGCGACGATCGACTCGTCGCTGCCGGGGGCGAGGACTTGGCTCAGGGCGTCGAGGACGGCTTCGGCGTTCATGGACCCTCCCAGGTGGGCGGGGATCCTACCCGCGCGAGCGAGCCCCTCGGAGGCTCAGCACAGGAGTTCGCCCCTACTTCAGCCCGCCCTGCTGGAGGAAGGCCGCGAAGTCCTCGACGCTGGTCAGCCCGATGTGGCTGCTCCGGACCTCGCCCTTGCCGTCGATCACGTAGAAGGCCGGGATCGCGCCGGCCTTGTTGTAGCGCTCGACCATCAGGTTGCGGTGCTTGGCCTCGACCTCACCCTTGTCCGTGAAGAGCGCGACCCGCGGGACCTTGGCCAGGAGCTCGCGCACGGGCCCCTGCGGGAGCACCCCCTTCTCCATTTGGACGCAGTTCACGCAGTTGTGCCCGGTGAACATCAGGAAGATCCGCCCCTCGGGACCGACCTCCTGCTGCGCGGCCTCGAGGCTGGCGAGGTCGGTCCGGTAGGAGAGCGCCTCGTCTCCTTCGACCCACTTGATCGAGTGCTCGCTGTCGCCCTTGGCGTTCTTGGCCAGAATGAAGGCTTCGACCGCGGGGTGGAGCTGGTTGCCCGCGAGCCCGTAGCCGAAGTAGCCCGCGAGGCCGAGCAGCGCCGCCGCCCAGAACAGGCGCTGCTTGCTCACAGGGCGCAGCGGCGGGTCGTGGGGGAACTTCAGCGGGAGGCGGCCGACGAGGTAGACGCTCGCCAGGACGCACAGACCCAGCCAGATCGCGAGGGTCACGGGTCGAGTGAGCAGCTCGAGGTCCCACTGCAGGTCGGTGCCGCGGAAGAACTTCACCGCGAAGCCGATCTCGACCATGCCGAGCACGACCTTGAACACGTTGAACCAGGCCCCGCTGTTGGGCATGACCTTCATCGCGTTCGGGACGAGGGCCAAGAGGAAGAAGGGCGTCGCGACGGTGCAGGCGAACACGGCGGTCGCGAAGAGCACCGCGAAGGGGTGGGGGTCGCTGGCGGCCGTGGCGAACAGGCTCAGCACGACCGGCGCGCCGCAGGTGTAGCTCGTCAGGACGAAGAACAGCCCCATCAGGAACAGGGACCAGGTCGGCACGCTCCCGTCCCCAGCCGTCTGGGCCTGGCCGAACTGCATCAGCTTCTGGAGCGGGGCCGGCAAGCCCAGCTCGTAGTAGCCGAAGAAGCTGAAGGCGAAGTAGACGAACACCACGCCGATCAAGAGGTTGACCCAGGCGTTGGTCGCCAGCGCCGTGACCGAGGCCTGCCCCTGGCCGCCGACGACGACCTGCACCACCCCGCCCACGACGAGGAAGGAGATCACGATCCCCGCCGCGTAGACGAAGGCGCGCAGGGCGGTCGCGCCGCGGCTGACCTGCTCGCCCTTGGAGAAGACCGAGATCGTGATCGGGATCATGGGGTAGGTGCAGGGCATCAGCAGCATGAAGAGCCCCAGCCCGACGGAAGCCACGAAGAGCGCCAGCATGCTCTGCGGCTTCTTCTCCTTGGCCTGCTTCGGCTCGCCCTCTGCTGGAGAGGCCTCGGGGGCAGGGTTCGCTGGAGCCGCCGGTTCGCCGATGCCGGTCTCGGGGGCGCCGGCCTCGACCTTGACGGTGGCGCGAAAGGACACCGCCTCGTCGACGCAGGTTTGCGGATCGCAGGCCTGGTAGCTGAGCTTGCCCGCGAAGGTGTAGTCCCCTGGCTCGGTCGGGAGCTGGACCACCTGCGTGAAGGTCGCCGCTCGATAGTGGGCGGTGACCGGCCCGAAGTGCTCGACCTCCTCCTGCTTGGGCGGCGACTCCTGGAGGCCTCCCAGGAGCTTGGCGCCCTTGGGCAGCTTGAGCTCGAGCTTGGTCGGGCTGCCGTTGGGGCTGGCGACGCCATAGATGTGCCACTCCCCGCGCAGCTTGGCCTGCAGCCGCAGCTCCACGCGGGCCCCGGGCGGAGCGAGCGCGTGACTGGGCGAGGCGCTCAGGCTGACCTTCTCGTTGGCGCCGCCGCCGAGGGGGTCTCCCAGCGGATCCCCGAAGGGGCTGCCCGCCAAGGGATCGGGGCCGTCGAGGGGATCGGGGGCGTCGAGGGGATCGGGGCCGTCGAGGGGATCGGCCTTCGGCTCCCCTGGCTCATCGGAAGCGGCAGGCAGGACCTCGAGGGTCAGGGCGGCGCCCTTGCTGGTCGGGGCCAGGCAGACCTTGTCGTTGCAGACCTGATAGCCGAAGGAGGCCTGGATCGTCTGGCTGCCGCTGGCGTCCGGCTTGACCTCGACCTTCCTCACGAGTCGAAAGGTGCCCGTGTGGACCCCCTTCACGCCGACGTAGGGAATGTCCTTGTCCTTGGGCTTGGGCTCGACGAAGGCGCCAGAGGCGAGGCCGGCGGGCAGCTCAGCCGAGAGGGAGACTCCGACGCCCTCCTCGCTGCTGCCGTAGACGTAGTGTCCCGCCGGCAGGGTGACGTCGGCGCGCAGCTCGACGGTGTCTCCTGGCTGGGCCCGTGGGGGCTCGAGCGAGAACTTCACCGAGAGCGGGTCCTCCTGCGCCAGCGCAGGCGTAGCGAGCAGGACCAGCACGGGCAAGAGGTTCGGACAGCGGCGCATGAGCGGTCTCCTCGGACCAAGGATATCGCCAGGGGAGGCCCTGGTTACCGTCGCGGCGAGGCTTTGCACAGACGGTGCGTTCGGGCCACCGAGCGCGGACCCACGACGCGTGAATTTTGACCAAGCCGATGGCGAGGCCGTCTAAGTCGTCGAACGTTAGGGGTTTGGGAGGTGACGATGAACGCGAGCAGCGCACCCGAACACATCCAGATCCTCGGACCGACCGTGGTTGTCACAGGGCTTTGTTAGGTTAGTCGCGTGTTAGGAACGAGCGCCTGGAGGAAGTCATGGATCTGAACTGCAACCGCCTGAACTGCAACCGCCTGAATTGGGATCAGAACCGTCGGGCCTCGAGTGGCGCGCCCTCGAGTGAAGGCTCGAACGAACTCGGGGCGCCCCCCTATTCCCCCCAGGGTTCGGTGCGGTGGGACCGGGTCCGGGAGCTGCGCCGACAGATCGCCGCTGGCACCTACGAGACCGAGGCCAAGTGGGTCGAGACCCTCGCCCGGCTGCGTCAAGCGCTGGGCGGCTAGCAGCGAGTCCTCGCTCAGAGGATCAGGAGCAAACGTGCTGCAACGGCTAAATGTGCGCGGATTCGTCTTGATCGACCAGCTCGAGCTCGAGCTCGGTCCCGGACTGAACGTGCTCTCTGGGACGTCAGGCGGGGGCAAGAGCCTCCTGCTCGAGGCCCTGCGCTTCGTGTTGGGGAGGGGCAGCGGAGGCCGCAAGGCGGCGGCTCGCTGGGTTCGCCCCGGAGCAGAGGCCGCCGAGGTCGAGGCCGAGTTCCGGCTCGATCCCGAGCGAAGCGCCGCCCTCAGCGAGGCGCTGGGGCGCGAGGCTCCCGCCGACGGTCGCTGGCAGCTGACCCGTCGGCTGAGCGCTGCGGGTCGCGGGCGCTGCTCCCTCAACGGCGAGCCCGTCAGCCGAGACGCCCTCCAGGCCGGCGCGCTCGGGCTGGTCGAGCTCTTCGGTCAGGGCTCGGCGCAGCGGCTGCTCGACCCCGAAGCCCAGCTGGAGCTGCTCGACGCGGCCGCGGGCACGCAGGCGCTGAGCCGTCGCTGCGCGAGCGAGCTCGAGGCCCTGAGCGACCTGGCCCGGCAACACGACCACCTCTTGCACGAGGAGCGCGAGAGCCGCGCGCGCTGGAGCGACCTGCAGCGGGAGCGTCACGCCCTGGCAGAGCTGGCGCCCGAAGAGGGCGAGTATGGCCAGCTCCTCGATCGGCTCGTCGTCCTGCAGGAGCGCTCCCGGCGGGCCTCGGCGCTGGTCGCGGTGGACGAGGGGCTCTCCGGCGGCAGCGACGAGCGCGGGGGCTTGCTCGAGCGGCTGCACCTGGCCTGCGCGAACCTGGAGCAGCTCCAGGTCGCCTGGAGCGAGCTCGGAGCCGCCTGCGAACAGCTGACGACCGCAGCGGACCTGGTCCAGCAAGCGGCCCACGAAGTCGCCGGCGTCCGGGCGGAGGAGAGCTTCGACCACCGCGAGCTCGAGCAGGTGCGCGCCCGCGAGCGGGCCTTCCGCGACCTGGCCCGCCGCCTCGATCCACCCTGCAGCCCGGACGCTCTGGCTGAGCGCTGGGTCGCCCTCGAGGAGCTGGACCCCGACCTCCTCGCTGAGCGGCGGGCCCTGCTCGCGAAGTCCTTGAGCGCGGCCTGGGATCGCCTCGACGCGCAGGCGAGCGCGCTCTCGCAGGCGCGCGAGCGGACCGCGGGGTCCCTCGCCAGCGCCACCGCAGACGAGCTGCGGCGGCTGGGGCTCGCCGAGGCCCGCTTCGAGGTCGAGCTCGTCCGCGGCCCGACGACTCCCCGGGCCGAAGCGTGGTCCCCCGGCTCCCCGGCTCGGCCCGCGCTCGGCGCTGCCTTCCCCGAGGCCCAAGGACGAGAGCGCGTCCGCTTCCTCTTCGGCGCCAACGCAGGGCTCGAGCTCGACACGCTCGATCGCGCTTCCGGGGGCGAGCTGGGACGGGTCGCCCTCGCGCTCGGGGTGCACGCCAGCCCGGGCGAAGCGGGCCTGCTGGTCTTCGACGAGATCGATCAGAACGTGGGAGCCCGCCTGGGTGGCGCGGTCGGTGACTGCCTGGCGCGAATGGGCGCGGCCCGCCAGGTGCTCGCGATCACGCACCTCGCGCCCGTCGCAGCGCGCGCCGCGCGCCACCTCCGGGTGCGCAAGTGCGAGGGTCAAAGTCGGACGGAGGTCCTGAGCGATCGCAGCGCTCGGCTCGAAGAGCTGGCGCTGATGATCAAGGGCGAGCCGATCACCCCCGCGGCCATGGCTCAGGCCGAGGAGCTCCTCGTCGAAGCCGAGAGCTCCACACAGCGGGGCGAGAGCTCGGGAGCCGACGGCCCGACAGGCGCTGGTCGTCAACGCAGGCGCACTCCCAAAGCGCGCAAGCGGAAGCGCACCAGCGCGGCCTAGCCCGGGCCGTCCTCGGCACGACCTGGCTCGCTAGACCGCTGTTCCTGCAGGAATGGGCGTGTTCGCCGGACGCGCGAGCCAGGTCCTGCCTGCGGACCCCCCTCCGTCACCACTCCTTCGGACAATCCCTATCGGGATCTTCTGATTCATGGTGTCACTTCGTCGGCTGGCTTCGGGTGGGCTCCAGGCCGCGCCGTGAGCGCCCTCTAGTGCGAAGAGCTCAGGGCTTGGTGAGGCTTCGTCCACCAGGCCATACGGTCCGGCTGCGGCCTGAGGACCTGGCTGCTTGATCTGAGGTCGGCGCCGACCTCGCCTGCGTGGTCGATCGCCACGTTCGCGTGGAGCCTGGCGGCCTTGTCGCAGTGGCGTGGGAGCCGGGACCAGAACGAGCTGAGCGATCAGGGGGCCGCTCGAGGCCGGCCGGCATGACGAAGCGAATAGAGTGGCGCCGGAGATACAACGCCTGCAGACTAGACCGATCGCTGGACTAGGTTCCTTCAAGAGCCCGCGCTGGCGGGTTAGAGAGCAACCCATGAATCGCTTCATTTTGGCCTTCTCCCTGGCCTCGGTCCTCGCGGCGGCGGGTTGCACATCAGGTCCTGAGCCTGGCTCGGAAGAGATGAACCAGCTCGTGCGCGACAACGTACTCGAGGGTCCGCTCCAGTTGGTTGACCTCAACAGGCTCTTCCTTGCGGCGGAGGCCGACTCGCGCCACTGGCGCAAAGCAGAAGGACATACCTGCTCCCACTGGGAGACGGACGGGGAGGGGCGGTTGAAGGTGCGCACAGGGGGGTCGTTTTACCCCCTGGACTGGCGCCAACTAGGCTTCGACGAGAAGGGACTGCGCGCTTGGATGCGAGAGTCGTTGGAAGCGTCCGACGTGCTCGCCTGGGCGCCAGACGACGCCTCGACAGAGACGACCGGACGCCTCGACATGATCGTGAGCACGCGGGTGATGGCAGACCTGGACGAGCGAGTCACTGACCGCACGATCCTGGTCTATCTGGTCAAGCTAGTCGTGGTGGGCCCGGTCGTTGACGACAATGGCCCAGTGGCGGCCTGGGTTACGGACACGCTGTTCAAGGACGCGCACTGAGTCGTCTCGCGCCCCCCCGGGTGCGACACGGATCAGGGGCCTGACGCCGAGGCCTCTGTAGGAGCTGGCCCGCAGCCTCGTGACGGATGCGGGCTCCTATGAGCACCGCCGTGTCAACACGTAACCTCAGGTCATTCGCAAGTCCTTGGAGCCCACGAAGCAAGCTGGCTGGCTGATGAAGCGCCGCTGAGCCCTGTGGGCTCCTGACGACGAACTCCTATCCGCTCCAGGCGCGAGGGCCCGGGCCACCGAATGCTGATTTCGCCCGAAGACGATCTGCGAGCCGAGTGCGAGAGCGCCCCGTCTAAGGGGGCCCACCCACGGACGCGAAGGCGTCCCACCCAGCCGGGCTGTGTCGAGCTGCTCTCAGTCGTCGGGCAGAGGCTCGTTGCATGAGGGATCGGGTGGCCGCTGAGGCCGACCCCGCTACTTCTTCTGCTTGGCCTTCCCCGCCTGGATCTCGCGGATCAGCGCGTCGAAGCGCTGCTTCGCGGCGCCCGGGCGGAGCTTGCCCTGGAAGAAGGCCAGGCTCTGAAGCGCCTGGTCGTACTTCTCAGCGTCCTTCCAGGCCATGGCGAGCTCGAAGCTCAGGCCGAGGAAGCGCGTCTGACCGCGGCGCTCGGCGGCGGAGACCAGGTCGGCCACGAGCTGCGGCTCGCTCGCCTGGCGCAGGAACTGACAGGCCTGCGTCAGGTCCTTCAGCCCGACGGTCGGGTCGGCGGCGATCGACTCGATCCGCTTCCGAGCGGCCTCCGGATTGCCGAGGGCGGCTTCGGCCAGCGCAGCCTGCACCGCGATCCGCGGGTGAAAGGCCTTGCTCAGGCCCTCCTCTGCCAGGGCCAGGGCGCGCTTGGGCTTCTTGGAGGCGCGGTAGTTGGCCGCCAGGACGGCCTGCACCCCGACCTGATCCGGGTGGGCCTTTCGCAAGGCCAGGAGCCGCTTCTCTGCCTCTGCGTGCTTCCCGGCCTCGATGTCCTCGCTGATCAAGAAGATCTCGGTCTCGAGGAGGTCGAGGGAATCCGAGGTCTTGGTCGCCACCAGCTCGCGGGCGAGGGCGAGCGCCTCCTCGTTGCGCTGAGCGGCGAGGAGGAGCTTGACCCGATGCGCCTTGAGGGCGATCACGCTGGGCGCCGCCGCCTCGAGCGCCTCCCAGCTCTTGATCGCGCCGCCAGGGTCTCCGCTGGTCAGCTGGCGCATGGCGGCCTGTGCCTGGGGGATCAGCTGCTGCGGGAGCTTGAGTCCGGGGACGTCCTGCCAGCGGTAGGGCAGCTTCTGGCCCTTGCGGAAGAAGGTGCCCTTGATCTTGGCGCGGATCTTCTGGCGAGAGGTCGGCGGCTGCAGGACGAGGAGCGTGAAGATGCCGGGGCGCAGGCCAGGCGTGCTCTTGGTAGAGACGAACAGGGTCTCGGTCGCCGAGTCGCTGTTGGCGACCCAGGGCGAGCCGCGGAGCGCCTTCTGGAGATCCTGCGCGCCCCGGTACTGGCCCGGGTAGAGCAGGAGGTCGAGGTCCAGGCCAATCCGGCCGGTCTCGGCCTCGAACAGGATCCCCTCCACGTCGGGCGTCACGCGGATCAGGATCGGCGCGATGCTCTTGGCGGAGATCTTGCCGTCGCTCCCGTTGAAGGTCCCGCCGACCTCGAAATCCTTCGAGAGGGGCTTGTTGGCCGGCTTGGACTCAAGCTCACGCTGCTTGGTGATCGCAGCCCGCAGGCCCTCGCCGTAGACCCGCACGGCCGAGGCGGCCTGGGGCGAGCGGCGGCGGGCGTTGTTGGCGGCGGCCTGCAGGGCCGCCTCGACGCGTGAGTATTGATTCGTCGCCGCCAGGACCGTCGCCTCGGCCAGCTGCGCGAGCTCACCGCTGACGTCGAGGTTCCGCGCGTCCTGGGCCGCCTTGCGCGCCTCCTCGAGGGCAGAGGGGTCCGACTTGGGGTTGCGCGCCAGGACGATCGCGCGATCGACCAGGAAGGTGTAGCGGAAGCGGTCGTTGCCGCGCGCCTGCTCGGAGGGGCGCAGGCCGCGCGAGGCGTGATCGTCGCCGCCGAGGGCGGCGCCCTCCTGGACCTCGAGGTAGGTCAGCGCGCCGTGCACCTCGCCCGCCATGGCGCGGGGGAGCGTGCCCGAGAGCAGGTCCTGCAGGACGCGGCGCGCAGGCTCGTAGCCCTTGTCCAAGTAGGTCAGGTAGGCCTTGGCGACCTCCTCGGCGATCTCCTCCTCGCGCTGCTCGTTGGCGTCGAGCTCGGGGAGCTTGGCCGCCTTGGCGCCTTGGAACGAGGTCCGGCTCGCGCGACGGTCTGCCTCGATCCGCAGCTGCACCAGGCCCGCGGCGAGGTGCGCCCGGCCCCGGTGGGTCGAGGGCTCGAGCTTGGCGGCGGTCAAGAAGTCCTCTCGCGCGCGGGTCCAGCGGCAGAGGGCGCGCCGGATCTCGCCGATGCGGTAGCGGGTCGAGGCCCGCTCGCCGTCGAGGTTCTTCTCGCAGTTGATCGCGCTCTCATAGGCCTCGAGCGCGCGCCGATAGGCGGTCCGCGCGTCACCGGTCGTGAGCGCGCGCCGCGCGTCGGACCAGGCCTCCTGGCCCGCCGACATGTAGTTGGTCAGCTTGGCGCGCCGCTCTTCACGCAGGCGCTGAGCCTCCTCCTTCTTCTTCTGCTCGGCGAGGCGCTTGGCCTCTTCGGCCTCGCGTTGCTTGCGCTCCTCCTCCTGCTGCTTCTCGCGCCGCGCGACGTCTCGCTTGTACTCCGCGTGGAGCTTGAACACGATCATCAGGGCCAGGATCACCGCCACCGCGGCGCCGGCCACGATCGCCGTCGAAGACTTGTTGCGCTTGAAGCGCCGCAGCATCGGCTTCCAGAAGGGCGGCGGCTTGGCCAGGATCGGCTCGCCCGAGAGGAAGCGCTCGAGGTCTTCGGCGATCGCGCGCGCCGAGTCGTAGCGGTCGCTCTTCTCCTTGGCGAGGGACTTGAGGCAGATCACCTCCAGCTCGGGCGGCACCCCGGCCCGCACCGTGCGCGGGGGCTGCGGCTCCTCCTCGATGATCTTGCGCAGCAGCTCGTTCTGAGTCTTGGCGGTGAAGGGGACCCGGCGGGTCACGATCTCGTAGAGGATCGCGCCCAGGGCGTAGACGTCCGAGCGGGCGTCCATCTCGCGGTGGTTGCCGCGGGCCTGCTCGGGGGGCATGTAGTAGGGCGTGCCGATCGCGACGCCGCTCTTGGTCAGCCCCTTGTCCGACTCGAGGTTCTTCGCCAGGCCGAAGTCCATGATGTAGGCCTTGCCGTCCTGGCCTACGAGGATGTTGCTGGGCTTGAGGTCGCGGTGGACGACGCCGTTCTCGTGGGCGTGGTGCGCCGCGTGCGCGACCTCGACCAGGATCTCGACCCCCCGCCGAATCGGGAGGCTCTTGCTGCGGATCATGTCCTGCAGCTCCTGGCCCTGGACGTAGTCCATGGCGTAGTAGAGGAGCCCGTCGACCTCGCCCACGTCGTGCACGGCCACGATGTTGTCGTGACGCAGCTTCTGGCAGATCTGCGCCTCGGCCTTGAAGCGCTCCTTGAGCCGCTCGGAGGCGAACTCGCCCGCGAGGAGGACCTTGATCGCGACGAACACCTGCGGCTGATCGAGCAGCCGGGCCTTGTAGACGACGCCCATGCCGCCGCGCCCGAGCTCGTCCACCACCTCATAGCGGCCGATGCGCTTGCCGACGCCGAGCTCACCCGAGTCGAAGCTATCGCCGTCGACGTCGAAGCCGGTGCTGCCGACCTGCTGGAAGCGCCCGCTCTGGGGGTTGCTGAAGCCGCCGCCAGGGAACTGACCCGTCCCGTAGGCGCCCGACATGGCGCCGCCCGGCGCCGCGTAGCTGCCCGAGCCGGCGAAGCCCTGCGCGGCGTAGCTCCCAGAGCCGGCGAAGCCGCCGGGCGCGGCGTAGCTGCCCGAGCCCGCGAAGCCGCCGGGGGCGGCGTAGCTGCCCGAACCCGCGAAGCCCCCCGGGACGGGGCCGCCGACGGCGCCGCCGGGCGCGGCGTAGCCGCCCGAACCGGCGAAGCCCGGCTGCGCGGCGTAGCTCCCCGACCCGCCGCCGTAGCCCGCTCCGGGCAGGCCTTGGGGCGGCGTGAAGGCGCCGCTGCTGGGCGGGCGAGCGAACTGGCCGCTGCTGGGCGGGCGGAAGCTGCCCGAGCCCGCGCCGCCGGGGTAGTTGCTCCCCGGCGCCGCGAAGCGCCCGCTACCCGGACCTCCGCCCTGGAGCCCGCGCACCTCGCCGCTCCCGCAGCGCGGGCACTGGACGGTGCCGTTGCTCAAGAAGGGAGTGTTGCAGCGGTTGCAGAGGCGTCCGCGACCCTCGACCTCGTTGCGCAGGGCGCCGTAGCGGTTTGGGTCGAGCCAGCGCTTCTGAACGAGCAGAGTCGCGAGGGTGCAGTGCTGCCCTTGCTGGAGCTGCTGATTGCGCTCCTGCATCAGGTGCTGGAGATGTCCCTGCTGAACGACTTGTCGTTCGAGCAGCAACTGGCTCCAGATGGTCTCGCGAGCCTGGTCCATCCGCCTGGGTCCTGGAGGAGGCAGTATGGCGGGCAGGGGGCGGCGCCACAAGGCGCGTTCCCCCAGGGACTCAGCGTCCCTGGAGGAGACGATTGCAACGCACCGCGTCACCGTCGTGGACGAGCTCGCGGTAGAGCTCTGCGACCCGCGTCACGAGCCGCGCCGCGGCGTAGTCCTCCGCCGCGCGCCGCGCGGCCGCCCCGGCCTGCGCCCTCAGCTCCGCTCGAGCGGCGTAGTGCTCGATGGCACCCGCGAGGGCGTAGGCGTCGCCAGCCGGGACCAGGGCGCCCTGGGGCCGGAGCCGGACGCCGACGGGCGCGGCCTCCTCGGTCGGCGCGGCCTGCGGGTCATCCACGAACATGTCGGGGACGCCGCCGACCGAGGTCGCGACCACGGGCACGCCCGAGGCGAAGGCCTCGATGATCGCCAGCGGCGTGCCCTCGTTAAGGCTCGAGAGCGCGAGCAAGTCGAGGTCGGCGTAGATCTCGGGCAGGTCGCGCCGCCAGCCGAGGAGGTGGATCCGCTCCCGCAGCTCGGGGTCGATCGCGGCCTCCACCGCGCCGCGCTCGGTCCCGTCGCCGACCACCACGAGGTGCAGGCGCGGGTCATGCCGAGCCACGTTGGTGAAGGCGCGCACCAGCGTCGGCACGTCCTTGATCGGGACGAGGCGCCCCACGCAGCCGACCAGGATCGCGTCCCCCCCGAGGCCGAGAGTGGCGCGCAGGCGGCCCTGGCGAGCGTGGCGGAACACACTCAGGTCGCGCCCCAGGGGCACCACGCTGAAGCGCTCGCGCGGCGCGACCCGGTAGCGCCCGGCCAGGTCGTCCCGCAGGCGCGGCGAGAGCGTCACGATCCGGGAGGTCAGCCGCGAGAGCCCGCGCTCGGCCAGCGTCACCGCCAGCGAACCGAGGGGGCCGAAGTAGCCCGAGAGGACGTGCCCGTGGAAGCTGTGCACGACGACCGGGACGCCCGCGACGCGGGCGGCGATCCGCCCCAGGGCGCCGGCCTTGGCCGTGTGGGTGTGCACGATGTCGGGGCGCTCGCGGCGCAGGATCGCGACCAGGGCCGCCAGCGCGCGCAGGTCGTCGCTCGGCGCGGGAGGCCGCCCCAGCCCGGGCACACGCTCGATCCGAAAGCCCGGGTCGCCGGCGTCGAGCGGGACCTCTCCTTCATCGAGGTCCCCCGTCAGGAGCAAGGTCTCGAAGCCCTCGGCAGCCAGCCCCTGGCCGAGGAGCAGGCAGTGGCGCGCCGGGCCGCCCACGTTCATGCGCGCGATGATCCGGACGACTTTGAGCTTCCGAGGGGGAGAGGAGGTCACGCGCTGGCTGGGGGGCTCGCTGGCAAGGGAGTCCAGTGGGCCAAAGGGCAGGATTTGCGAGCCGAGGGGAAAGGACATGCGCGGCCTCCGCGCCCTCCTACCCGCCTAGTCCGCACGAGGTTCACCTTCGTTGGTGATCAGCCGCGCGCCGCGCTGAAAGGTCATGTAGGCCCACATCCACTGGATCAGGACGAGGATTCGGTTGCGGAACCCGATCAGGAACATGATGTGGACCGCCAGCCAGGCCAACCACGCGAGCAGGCCCCGCAGCTCGAGCCCGCCGGGCAGGGCCGCGATCGCCTGTGAGCGGCCGATCGTGGCCATGGACCCCTTGTCGAGGTAGCTGAAGGGCTGAGGCGGCTGGCCCGCCAGGGCGCGTTGGATCTGCTCTCCCGCGTGGCGGCCCATCTGCATCGCGGCCGGCGCGACCCCAGGCACGAAGTCGTCCTCGCCCTGGCGCACGGCCGCCGCGTCGCCGATCACGAACACGCGCGGATCGGCCGGCAGGCTGAGGTCGGGCGCGACCCGCACCCGGCCCATCCGATCCTGCTCGGTCTCGAGGGTGGCGAGCAGCGGCCCCCCCTTGACCCCGGCGGCCCACAGGATCGTGCGCGCGTCGATCCGCTCGTCGCCCAGGGTCAAGCCCTGGCCGTTGACCTCCGCGGCGTAGCTCCCGAAGCGCACGTCGACGCCCAGCTGCTCGAGGGAGCGCAGGGCCTGGCCGCTGAGCTGCTCGCTGAAGGCCCGCAAGATCCGATCTCCGCCCTCGCAGAGGATCACGCGCGCCTCGCGGGGGTCGATCGAGCGGAAGTTCCCCGCCAAGGTGTTGCGGGAGAGCTCGGCCAGCGCCCCCGCCAGCTCGACCCCCGTCGGGCCGCCGCCCACGACCACGAAGGTCAGCCAGGCCTGCCGCCGAGCCGGGTCCTCTTCCAGTTCGGCGTGCTCGTAGGCCATGAGCACCCGGCGCCGGATCTCGAGCGCCTCCTCGACGCTCTTGAGCCCCGGCGCGTGCTCGGCCCACTCCTGCTCCTTGCCGAACCAGGAGTTGATCACACCCGTCGCTACGACCAGGTAGTCGTAGGTCAGCGGGCTGGCGCCCCCGGCGAGGACGACCTGCCGCGCGGCGCGGTCGATCCGCTCGGCGCGCCCCAGCACGACCCGCACGTTCTTGAGCCGGCGCACGATGTGGCGGATCGGCTCGGCGATGTCGCCTGGACTGAGCCCGGCGGTCGCGACCTGATAGAGGAGGGGCTGGAAGAGGTGGTGGTTGCGGGCGTCGAGGAGGGTCACGCGCACCGCTGCGCGGGCCAGGCTGCGGGCAGCTTCCAGGCCGCCGAACCCGCCGCCGATCACGACGACGTGGGGCCGGACGACTGGCCCGCGGGGAGGGGAGCTCGTCAGGGGGCTAGTCCCTCAGCAGAGAGCGACGCTTACTGAGGCTCGACGTCGACGACCCGGTTCTTCATGATCCGGCCCGGCTTGAAGGCCACCACGGTCCGGGCAGGGACGTGGACCGGGTCCCCGGTCTTGGGGTTACGCGCCGTGCGCTCCTTGCGCCGCTTGAGCTCGAACACGCCGAAGTCACGGAACTCCAGGCGGTTACCGGCCGCGAGCTCGTTGACGATCTGGTCCAGGAAGCTCTGGCAGACCGCCGAGACCTCAGCGCTGGGACGACCGGTCTTGTTGGCGACGGAGAACACGATCTCCTTCTTGCTGGCCGTAGGCATGAGCCCTCCTTAAGGGTGCTGGAGTGTAGCCCTAACCCCCTCTGGCTTCAAGAGTTCGCAGACTCTTCATCCCCGCTGCCCTGGGGCCCGCCGGCCGAGCCACCTCCCGTCTGCCAGGGCAGGGTCGGCAGGGCCGGGGGACGTTCGGGATCGCGTCCGATGACGCCGCCGCTCATGAGGAACTTGAGCGCCTCGTCGACGGTCATGTCGATCGCGATGATCTCGGATTCGCGCGCCAGCACGATCTGGCCGGCGGCGGGGGTGCCGAGGTAGACGCCGCGGACGCGCTCGCCCGAGACCGCCTCGACCTCCTCGATGTTGTCGGTCGTGAGGAAGCCGATCGACCACAGCCCCTTGCGGGGGAACTCGACCGCCACCACCGCCTGCCAGGTCGCCTCCTCGTCGCCAGCGAGGAAGAAGCCGACCATCTGCTTGGCGCCGGGGTAGATCTTGTTGACCAGGGGCACGCGCGAGAGCCAGCTCTCGACGATCCCCCAGGCGGAGCTGCCCATGAAGCTCGCCACGAAGAAGCCGACCAGGAACACGGTCAACACGGCCAGGAAGGCCCCGACCGTGTTGGGGAAGCGCCGGTCGAGCTCGGCCCGCAGGTCCTGCTGTCGCTGAGGCTCCTGCCCGGCGATCCGCTCGCGCTCGGCCGCCTCGTAGCGAGCCTGGGCCGCGTCGTCCAAGCCCGCCGGCGCCGGCCGCGGCTCGGGCTTGCGCAGCAAGGCCAGGCTGCGCCAGATCCGAAAGGCGACCTCGTTGCCGAGCTGCGTCTCGACCAGCTGCGTCTTGATCGAGTTGCTGATCGGGGCCGCGATCGTCTTGCTGACGAACTCCGAGCAGGCGAACACGATCCAGAGGGTCAAGAGCGTCGGCAGCACCGTCGCCAAGCCCTTGAGGAAGACCTGCCGGTAGGTGCGCAGGATGTCCTGCGCGCGCGTCGTGCTGGCCATGTATCGACCTCCTCCAGCCTGAGCCTACGTCTTCACTCGGGACCGGGCGAACCCGCCGCGTCGGCCCTGCCAAAGAGGCCGTGAAAGCGGCGGAGAACTCTTTACACTACGCGGCCTTAGCGACGCCCTGCTCGCGCCGAGCGCGCGCGTCGTCCACTCACCGAGGCTGCTATGACTCCTGCCTTCCGCCGCGTTCTGCTGTGGAGCGTGCTCAGCGCGCTGTTGGTCGTGCTCTCGCTCACGACCCGCTCTCTGGCCCAGGAGGCGCCCCTCCCGAGCCCAACTCCGCCGGCCGCCAGCCCGGCGCCCGTCACGACGGCCGCGGCCGCGCCAAATGCCCCGCCCAAGGACGCTGATGGGAAGGTCAGCCTGGCCGCGCTCAAGAAGCGGGGCGCGGACACCGGCTCCAGCTTTTGGGACCGCTCTCGCAGCCTGCTTGGAATGGTGGTCCTGCTAGGGATCTGCGTGGCGATGTCGAACAACCGCAAGCGGATCTCGTGGCGCCTGGTCGCCTGGGGCCTGGGGCTGCAGCTGATCCTCGGCGTGATCGTTATGAAGACCCAGCTTGGCAGCAGCCTCTTTGGCGCCGCGAACGACATCTTTGCAGCGCTGATGAGGTGCTCTGAAGCAGGCAGCGAGTTCATCTTTGGCAAGCTGGCCTTGGGCAACAACGTTCCGGTTGGTGAAGCGAAGGTACCTGCAATCGCTCCCTTCTCGGAGCTAACCGGACCGCCGCGCTACGCGAACACCGGCGCCTACTTCGCCTTCAACGTGCTGCCGACCATCATCTTCTTCAGCTCGCTGATGGCGCTCCTCTACCACATGGGCTTCATGCAGTGGGTGGTCAAGGGCGTAGCCGTCGTGATGCAGAAGACGATGGGCACCTCGGGCAGCGAGACGCTCTCGGCTTCGGGCAACATCTTCGTCGGCCAGACCGAGGCCCCCCTGCTGGTGCGTCCCTTCGTTTCGGGCATGACCCAGAGCGAGCTGATGGCGGTCATGACTGGCGGCTTCGCGACGGTCGCGGGAGGCGTGATGGCGGCCTATATCGGCATGCTCTCTGGCTACTTCTCCGACGTGGCGGGGCACTTGCTGTCTGCCTCGGTGATGTCGGCTCCGGCCGCCCTCGTCGTCGCGAAGTTGATCGTGCCCGAGCCGGTGCCCGAGAAGTCCGAGACTTATGGCGAGCTCAAGGTCGAGCTCGAGAAGGTCGACGCCAACCTGATTGACGCGGCTGCCCGTGGCGCCCTCGACGGGCTGAAGCTAGCCCTCAACGTGGGCGCCATGCTCCTCGCCTTCATTGCGCTGATCTTCATGTTCAACAGCATGCTTGGGTGGGGTGCCAACAAGATCGCCGATGCCGCCTACGGCTCGACTTGGGAAGTCCGCGTTGGGGAGTTCCGAGCAGACCTCTCCGCGGCCAATGAGCTGGAGGACGCGGGGGAGCGAACCAAGGCGCTCAGCGCGCTTGAAAGCCGCGCCACGAAGCTTGGCCGCGAGGGGGTCGGCGCGGCTGACTCCCTTGACGTCGACGTTCGCTTCGACGAGGGGAGTTCGCGTCTCAGCGACGAGCAGCTCGTGCTCTACGTGGGCGACCTCGAGGCCAAGCAGCCCGGGGTCAAGGGGGTCAAGGCGCTGGTTGCCAGCGCCAGCGTCTACCGCGGAATGGCCCATGACTCGAGCTGGGAGAAGACCTGGCGAACCCTCACGTTCCAGATGATCTTGGGTTGGCTACTGGCGCCCTTGGCCTGGGTGATGGGCGTGCCATGGGTGGATGCGAGCAAGATCGGGCAGTTGATTGGGATCAAGACCGTCGTCAACGAGTTCGTCGCTTACGGCCAGCTCGCGGGTCAACTCAAGGCAGGTGTCATCCAGCATCCGCGCTCGGTGGTGATCGCGACCTACGCCTTGTGCGGCTTCGCCAACTTCAGCTCCATCGCGATCCAGATCGGCGGCATCGGCGGGATCGCCCCCGACCGGCGCCAGGACCTGGCCAAGCTCGGCCTGCGCGCCATGATCGGCGGCACCATCGCGGCGCTCCTGACCGCGACCGTCGCCGGCCTGCTCGTCTAGCCAATGCCCCGTCCGCTCCTGCTCCTGGCCGTGTGGGCGCTGCTCCTCGGCGGCGCCCCGCGCGCCCTGGCCGACGACGCGCTCGACCTCGCGCGCGAGCGCGGCAAGCTGATCGTGGCCACCGACGCGGGCTACGTGCCCTTCGAGGTGATCAACCCCGACGGGACCTTCAGCGGCTTCGACGTCGACCTGCTCACGGAGATCGGCAAGGAGCTCGGGCTCGAGGTCGAGCTGCGCAACACGGCCTGGGCCGGGATCATCGGCGCGCTCCAGGCCAACAAGGTCGACCTGATCATGTCGGGCATGTCGGTCACCGAGGAGCGGAAGAAGGCCGTCGACTTCAGCGAGCCCTACTACCGGGTCGGCCAGGTGGTGATCAAGCGGCGCGGCGACGAGCGGATCAACTCGCCGAGCGACCTCGACGACCCCGCGCTCACGATCGCGACCCAGGAGGGGACCACCGGCGAAGAGGCCGTGCGCCAGAAGTTCCCCCAGGGCAAGCTGCTGCGCTTCCCCAAGGTGGACCAGGCCTGCGTCGCGCTGACCCAGGGCAAGGCCGACGCGGTCGTGTTCGACAAGCCCAACCTGGTCGACTACGTGATGCGCCGCCGCGAGCGCGACCTGGTCGGCCTGTGGGAGCCCTTCACCGACGAGCCCATCGGCGCGGCCTTCCGCAAGGACAGCCCCAAGCTGCGGGCGGCCTTCGACGCTGCCCTGGCCAAGATCCGCGCCGATGGGCGCTACGACGCGCTGGTCGAGAAGTATTTCCCCGAGGTCGACCCCGACCTCGACGCCAAGGCCCCGCGCCCCGCCCAAGCCGAGAAGGTCGTGCGCCCCTGGCTGCGCTGGTGGCTGCTCCCCTACCTGCTCTTCGCGGCGGTCGTGGCGGTCCTGGCCCGGCGCCACCTGCCGCGCCGCCAGCGCGAGCTCGTCCTGCGCGCGCTCCTCTACGTGGGTTTGGCCGGCGTGTTCCTGACCTGGTATCTGCTCCTGCAGGAGAAGGTCAGCTACCGCTGGGGCTGGGACCGCTTCCTCAAGGGCGGCTGGCTGCAGCTCCTGCTGCGCGGCCTGTGGCTCACGATCCAGGTCGCCGCCGTGAGCCTGGTGCTCGCGCTCCCGCTCGGGATCGCGGTCGGCCTGCTGCGCGTCTCGCGCGCCAAGGACCTGCGCTGGCTGGGCACGGTCTACGTCGAGATCGTGCGCGGCACGCCGCTCCTGGTCCAGGTCATGATCTGGTACTACTTCATCGGTCAGGCCTTCGGCATGCAGAGCTTCGGCGCCGCCGTCGCCGCGCTCTCCTGCTTCACGGCCAGCTACATCGCCGAGATCGTGCGCGCCGGGATCCAGAGCATCGACGCCGGCCAAATGGAGGCAGCCCGCTCGCTCGGCATGTCCCACGCCCAGGCGATGCGGACCGTGATCCTGCCCCAGGCGATCCGGCGGATCCTGCCGCCCCTGGCCTCGGAGTTCGTGGCGCTGGTCAAGGACAGCTCGCTGGCCTCGGTGATCGGGCTCGAGGAGCTGACCAAGCGCGGCCAGGACGTCGGCAGCCGCGCGCTGCTCAGCTTCGAGGTGTGGATCGTGGTCGCCGCGCTCTACCTGGCGATCAACCTCATCCTCTCGCTGGGTGTGCGCTGGCTGGAGAAGAAGACCGGCACCCGCCAGCAGCGGGAGGCGATTCGATGAGCGAGGAGACGCCGACCGCGGCACCGGGCGAGCCGATCGTGCGCGCCCAGGGCTTGGTCAAGCGCTACGGCGAGCTGCGGGCCCTCGACGGGTTCGACCTCGAGGTCCACCGCGGCGAGATCGTGGTCCTGATCGGCCCTTCGGGCTCGGGCAAGTCGACCGCGCTGCGCTCGCTCAACGGGCTGGAGCACCCCGACGAGGGGACGCTGGTCGTGCTGGGGCGAGAGGTGCTCGACCTCGACACCGACATGGACGCCCACCGCGCCGACGTGGGGATGGTCTTTCAGCACTTCAACCTCTTCCCCCACATGAGCGTGCTCGACAACCTCTGCCTGGCCCCCAAGCTGGTCCGCAGGACCGCCGACGCCGACGCCAAGCGGCGCGGCCGCGAGCTGCTCGAGCGGGTCGGGATCGGCGAGAAGGCCGACGAGTTCCCGGACAACCTCTCCGGCGGCCAGAAGCAGCGCGTGGCCATCGCGCGCGCGCTCGCGATGGAGCCGCAGCTGATGCTCTTCGACGAGCCGACCTCGGCCCTCGACCCCGAGATGGTCGGCGAGGTGCTCGCGGTGATGCGCGACCTCGCCGAGCGAATGACCATGATCGTAGTCACCCACGAGATGGGCTTCGCGCGCGAGGTCGCCAGCCGGGTCGTGTTCATGGACGAGGGCAAGGTCGTCGAGCAGGGCCCGCCGACCCAGCTCTTCGACGACCCGCAGGAGGCGCGCACCAAGGCCTTCCTCGAGATGATCCTCTAATGGCGCGACGCGCCGGACGGCTGCCCGGCGCGTCGCCTCCCAATCTCTCGCTAGGTCCTCGAAGAGCTACTTGCTCTTGCCGGCGCGATGCCGCTTGACCTTGCGCGCGGCCGAGCGGCGCGAGGCGCGGCGCTCGCGGGGGCCGAGGCGGCCGTTGCCATCCTTGTCGAAGCTCTCGCGGTGCTTGCGGTAGCGACGCGCGAAGCGGCGCTCCTTCTTACCGACCTTGCCGTCGTCGTTCTTGTCGAGGCGGTTCTTCTTGCGGACGCGGCGCTCCTGCTTGCCCAGCTTGCCGTCGTCGTTCTTGTCCCAGCGCTTCAGCTGACGATCGCGCCAGGCGCCGCGGCGGGCCTTGCGCTCGTCCTTGTCGAGCTTGCCGTCGTCGTCCTCGTCGAAGCGCTCGCGGCTCTTCTTGACGCGGTGGCGGTGGCGGGCAGCGCGCTCTCGCGGGCCCAGCTTGCCGTCCTCGTTCTTGTCGAAGGGGCGCGCCTTCTCGCCCGAGGCGGGCGCGTCCGGGGTGGGGGTGTCCTGGGCGAAGGCCAGCGCGGGCGCGGCGATCAGGGCCAGGGTCAAAATCAGGTGCTTCACGATCAACTCCTCTCGTCCCTCGACAAGGGACTCAATGCGCGAGGCGCGCGCGGGTTTCGCGAGAACTGCAAGTTCTTGCGCGGGAGCCCTCAACCCGGATTGACGTCACCCAGCAGTGACGTGAATGCCGTGCCCGGAGTGCTCCCCAAAGTTCGGAAACGAACCGAAACGTCCCACCGGGCTACAGGACTTGTGGCTGGCATCGCGCGTGCAATAGAGCGCACCAGCACCACGGAGCAGCGTGCTCCACGTGCCCTCTCTCTTCTGTCCAGCCTGAGCCCCCCCGGTCCCGTCTCCGCACTCTCTTCTGTCGTTTCCCTTCCTCTTTTGATCGGACGACGGGCCGGGGGCTAGCTCTTGCTGTCGACGGCGCTCCCGCCGGCGCAAACTCCGCCTCGAGGGTGTCGAGTTCCGCCCTCCGGCCGGCTAGGTTCAGGCATGCCCTGGACCTGCGAAGCGTGTCAGCAAGTCGTCGCGGACGACAGCATCTGCCCCTCCTGCGCTAGCTCGAAGTCGAGTTGGACCGTCGTCCCCGAGGTCACGCGCCAGTTCCAGGTCCGCCTGGGCGGCTTCGAGGTCTTGGCGGGCTCGGACGAAGCGCCGGCTCCCGACCCGGCGGCGTTGCGCGCCGCGCCGCTCGAGGAGACGGACCAGGCCCGCGCGGTGCACGCCTCCTGGGCGCGCCACTACGCCGAGCGCGGCCTGCTCCCGCCGCCGGCCTTCGTGCTCAGCGTGCGAGTCAAGGCCCGCGAGTCGCAGCCGCCCGTGAAGCTGAGCCTCGACTTCAACCAAGGCGCCGTCGAGCTCGAGCACCCGGCTCGAGACGTCGACGAGGAGGGCCGGGCGCTCGGGCGCTTCCTCTTCGTCTACGGCGTCCCCGGGGACCCCGCGCTGCTGACCGAGGTCAGCTTCCCGGAGATCCAGCTGGTCGACGTCAGCGACGGCCCCGACGAGCACGCGCTGGAGGTCGAGGTCAGCGCGCTCGGCAAGCGGCCGCGCGAGCTCCCCTTCGAGCCCGTGGAGCCCAAGCCCCTCGCTGAGTGGGTCGAGCTCGAGGACGTCCACTTCGCGACGGCCCACGAGATCTTCCTCCCCGATGGAGAGGTCCCCCAGCCAACGCAGGAGGGCGCCGAGCCAGCCGAGTCGCTGACCGGCCTCGACGCGATCCGAGTCGTCCTGGAGGCGGCGGCCCTCTTCCCGAGCAAGCAGCTCCTGGTCGTGGGTCACACCGACACGGTCGGGAGCGACTCGAGCAACCGCGAGCTGGCCGAGGAGCGCGCCCGCAACGTGCACCTCTACTTGACCGGGCAGCGGGAGGCCTGGGCGGAGCACTGCCAGGCGCACTACGAGCGGAGCGACTTCAAGCGGGTCCTGGCCTGGGTGGCCGCTCGCTTCGGCTGGGACCTGGACCCGGGTCCGATCGACGACAGCTGGCACGACACCCCGCGCGAAGCGCGCGATCGCTTCCGGGAGCGCTACAACGCCGAGTTCGGCGGGGAGATCGTGCGCCACGCCAAGCAGCAGCCGGCAGACTGGGCCGCCTACTACGACTTCTACGAGCTCGACCTCGCCACCCGGCTCGGGGTCGCCGGCGAAGGCACCTTGGCGGAGCGCCTGGCGGCCGAGGCCCCGCGCCTCGCGCAGTATCGAGCGGCGCTCCGCCACACCGAGCCCGCGACCCTCGGCTGCGGTGAGGAGTGGCCGGTCGAGCGCGCGGGCGAGGACGGCGTGGACAGCGCGGCTAACCGGCGCGTCGAGATGATCTTCTTCGACGAAGACGAGCTGCCCGCGCTCGACGCCAAGCCCCTGGGCGTCTCGATCTATGGACCCGACGAGCCCTACCGCCGTCAGCTGATCCCGGCGGACGGCGCCGACCTGCTCGGCCTCCGCCTCGTGGACCCCGCGGGCGGGCCGCCGCCGGAGGAGGTGTTCGTAGGCATGTTGGCGGGCCTGCGCGCGGTGGTACGCCGCGGCGCCGCCGGGACCTTCGCCTGGCGAATGGGCGACGAGACCGAGCTCCTCGTCGAGGAGGGGGCCGACGCCACCCTCCGCGGGGCCCAGGAGGCAGACACCGTCCCCGTCAGCGTCGAGTTCACCAGCACCCTGGGCAAGACCTATAAGCGCGAACACCAGGTCCGGGTGCTCCCCGTCGAGTTCCGGGTCGCCTTCGAGGTCGACCCCGCCGACCCGCGCCTCGAGGAGACGCGCGTGATCCTCCGCTCGGCGCAGGACGACGCCTACGAACACTCGGTCATGCTCAGCGATCTCTCGGCGAGCGAGCCGCTCGAGCTCGCGGGCGGCCACCTCCGGGTGGTCCGATTCCCGGCGGTCCAGCCAGGACGCCGCTATCACTGCTACCTCGATCAGGGGGTCTCGGTCACCGCGCAGCAGGCGCCCAACGGGATCTACTACCTGCTGCAGAACTACCTCGTCCGGCCCGAGACCGTCCCCCAGGAGCAGGCATGAGCGCGCGGATCATCAGGTTCGACCTCAGCGAGGCGAACGGGACCCTGAAGGTCCGCGTCGTCACGGATGGGCGCACCGGGGTCGACTCGGTCACCGCATGGCCGCGGATCCTGGCCCCCGGCGAGGGCGGCAAGCCCTGGTTCCAGGAAGCGAGCGTGACCGAGGCCAGCGAATTCGAGCTCTACCAGGTCAGCGACGAGGACGAGGAGCGGGACGTGTTCGAGGGGGAGGCCGACATCAGCGGCTGGGCCCCCGGGACCTATCGGATCGAGGTCGCAGACATCCTCAGCGAAGACTGGCTCGAGGTGGATCAGCCCGAAGACACGGTGCCGCCCTCGCAGCTCCTCGACGTGACCGCGGACGAGCAAGCCCGCGCCAAGGGAGTGATCGACGCGACCTACGTCAGCCGCCCCGTCATGATCCGGGCCATCGAAGGGATCAGCACGCGCGGCAAGCTCGGCTACTACGGCCAGCAGGACCTCAAGGCCGTCCCCTCGCCGCGCTGGGCGACGCCCGTGAGCGATCAGGTCGTCTTGATCCAGTTCTGGTTCGACATGCGCGCTGGTGAGCAAATGGCCTGGTGGGCGACCACCAGCGGCTCCAAGGACAAGCGACGGGCCAGCCGCGGAGAGGGCAAGGACGAGGTCAAGACCGCCAGGCCAGGCGGTTGGTTGAAGAGCTTCGCCAACTCCAGTGACCACCTGCCGCCAGAGGTGTTCCGACTCCCCTCGAACAAGATCAAGTTCGTGAACGGGAAGATGCGGCTGGACTACGACTTCATGGTCGTGATCGTCGACAAGGACGAGGAGACGGTCACCGCGCGCGCCAAGGCCCTGAACCGGGTGCACCAGTGGGCCGAGGCCAACTCGAGCGACCGCTACGAGGCGCGGCTCGCCTTCGCGCGCGCGGCGCGCCTCCTCGTGGACAACTTCATCACCTCCGACGGCAAGGCCGACCCGCGCTGCTTCTTCTTCGCGGACTTCTTCAGCGTCGGAAAGGACGGCGTCGCCTATCCGGTCGTCTTCCTGCCGCTCAAGGCTCGCGGGGCCCGCTACGGCAAGACGCTCTCCCTGCTCGAGAGCGGGATGCAGGTCAAGGGCGGCAAGAAGCTCTCCTTCCTCGACACCTTGAACAACCTCGGCCGCGACCTCGAGAAGGAGGACATCCTCACGGCCAATCACTGGCACCTCGCGCTGACGAGGAAGGACAAGCGCGCGCAGACCCTCATCGACAACGTCGTGACCTACTTCCGCAAGCACCCCGACCGGCTCGAGGAGCTGCGGGGGATTGCCACGATCCACTTCCTCCACGACCTGGCCTACTCGATCACTGTCCTAGAGCGCGGGCGCTTCTTCGCGCAGATCGACGACGAGCTCGACAGCCTCAGCACCGCGGAGATGAAGAAGCGGATCGCGGCCCACAAGGAGGTCGCGCGCAAGGCCGAGGTCGCCTTCGCGATGTTCGTGTGCGGCGTCTACGAATACATGCGGATGGAGGTCGCCTATCCTTTGCTGACCAAGACGCTCAAGGCGCGCCTGAGCTTCCTCGAGGAGGCCCTCGCCGACGACGAGCGGATCGGTCGCATCGCGGCCAACCTGGTCGTGAAGTACCACCTGGCCTACACCCGCACCGAGAGCAAGCGCCGCTCCCGCCTCAAGGAGAACTTCGCGGCTCAGCTCCTCCCGCTGGGGCTGCGCCAAGGCCCCGCCGAGCTCTTCATCCAGGAGGTGCACCAGGTCGTCACCAAGCACGACCTCGGCAGCGCCGCAGGGCTGGACCGGATCAAGATGATCGTCGCGGGCAACGACTACGCCGGCACCTTGATGGGGAGCCTGCGCAAGTACCTCCGTCAGCACATGCAGGAGGCGCGCGCAGTCGTCAAGTCCAAGCAAGAGCAGATCTTCGACGAGACCTACTTCGACCTCTACAAGTCCAACAACCTGCTCGCAAAGTACAAGCTCGCCTGCAAGCAGGCCTACGAGGCCATGCAGATCAAGCTCCTCGACCCCGGCTCGCACCCCAAGGCGAAGAGCAGCAACCCGACCGACAACTCCTCGCTCCGCAAGTGGCCCTTCCTCGACTACGCGATCTACGCCGGCGGCAAGAACTTCGACGCTCGCGACGACCAGCTCGAGCTGGCCCTCCAGATCTTCACGACGACCTTCTCCCTCGGCTGCGGCGCCGCGCTCGGCTACGCGGGCGCCTCCGAGGTCATCGCCAACGCGGCCGAGGGAGTCGCGAAGGCGATGCTCGAGTTCGTCAAGGACGAGGGCAACGCAGAGCTGCTCTGGCAGGACGCCATGGCGGGGCTGGCTGAGCCGAGCGATGCGAAGGCTGCTCAGGCCCAGGCGCGCATCAACCTCGCGCTCAACCTCCTCGACACGGGCGTCGGCGCCTACACCAGCGCCAAGGACATGGAGAACCCCCTGACTTGGACGAGCGCCGACGGAGCCTTCGCGAAGTTCACCCCCGGCGGCAGCGCCGGGGACTGGACGGAGAAGGCGCTCTCTGGCCCGCTGAAGGGCACCGCGAACAAGCAGGTCGGCCAGGCCCTGCGCGAGCTGACCGTCGCGGCGTCCAGCGCAGGCAACAAGGCCCTCGTCGGAGAGGTCTTCAAGCGGGCGAAGGCTGACGGGATCAAGGTGCTCAGCTCGCGCGACCTGCTCGAGCACCTCGCCCTGACCATCGCGCTGCACGAGGCCAGCGGCGACAAGGAGGCGGCCGCCAAGTTCGCGGGTGAGGTGCTCGAGCCCCTCGAGGACCTGGAGAAGGCGCTCGAGGTCGCGCGAAAGTCCAAGCGCTAGCGAGGCGAGCGCAGGTCGCGCACGAACTCGGTGTCGTCGAGGCGAAAGCGGACCGTGCTGCGCTGGATCGCGAGCACCTTCAGCCCCGGGACCTCCTCGTCCTCGACGAGCGGCGCGTCGCCCACCCGGACCGTCGACCCGTTGACGACCGCCGCGCTCTGCGCCTCAGCGCCGGCCGGGAACACCACGAGCGCCTCCACCTCGAGCGGGAGCTTGGCGATTCGCGCCAGGACGCGGGCGCGCTGAGCGAGCGCCGCGCCCCGCTGCTCGGCAGCGGCGGCGTTGCGGTGGAACACCTCGCCCTGCTCGGCCTTCATCTCGCTCACGATCTGCTTCAAGCGAGCGTGGCTGGCCAGCGCCTCGCCGTAGCGCTCCTGCTTGATCGCGGCGGCCATGTTCCGCAGCTGGACGTTGACCTCGTTGATGTAGACCTGGAGCTGAATCGAGAGCTGGATCTCCTTGAAGCGCTCGAGCCGCCGGTTCAGCTTGGCGAGGGTCGCCTGGCGATCGGCCGACTCGGGCTCGACCTCGGCGTAGCGGCGCATCAGGTCACGCAGCTGCGAGAAGCGCTCGATCAGCCCCTCCACGTCGCCCTGCTCGGCCAGCCCCTCGATCTCGGCGATGATCGCCTCGATGGCGGCCTGGCTGGCCACGACCTCGGGGGACTTGGGCTTGGGCACGGCGGGCCGCTGGGGGGCGGCGCTCTCCGGCTTGGAGAAGAGCGCGACGGCCTCGCGCAGCTTGGCCTGGGCGGCCTGGGCGTCGCCGGCCCGGACGAGCTGGGCGACCTCCGCCAGGAGCTGCTCGAGCTGGCGGTCACGCCCCGATCGCTCAGGGGCAGTCGCCGGGCGGAGGGGTGCAGCCGGCCACTCCTTGGCCCAGGGAGCAGGGCGGAGGCGGATCAAGTCCTCGGTCTCGGACACGACCTCGTGGCCCTGGCTCCAGGCGACAGCGGTCATGGCGCGCAGGAAGGGGACCTCCTTGAGGTCCGCGCTGATCTGGGCGCTGAGGTCGCCGCTGACGACCACGTTCTTCCCCGCGTAGGAGGCGAGCAGCTGGTAGAAGTCGCCCGCGCGGCAGTCGCTGGCCTGAATCGTGGCGCGCGGAGCCTGCGTCAGGAGGAGCACGCCGCCCGCGCGCTCCTCGAGCTCGCAGCGCGCCTGCTCGGCCACGATCTCGAGCGCCATGCGCCAGGGGAGCTGGCGGAGCCGGCAGCTCACGACCTCCTCCACGCCGGGGTCGACCAGGATCGCGCGCCCGGCGCTCTGCCCGATCTTCTCGCAGAGCTCGCCCAGCGGCTGCTCCTCGACCCGCTCGGCCCGCTCGGGCGCGGGCGTGTCGCCCGACGGAGCCTGGGCCAGCTCCTCGCCTTCGTCCGCGGGCAAGGCCCGGCCGCGGCGGCCGAGCTCCAGGGTGACTCGGCGCGCGATCCCGAGAGCGAAGGGACGCAGGGGCCGGCTCCCGTCGTAGCGCTCGAGGGCCGCGAAGAGGCGCAGGAAAGTCTCCTGCACCGCGTCCTCGACCTCGCTGTGCGGCAAGCGCCCGTTGAGCGCGCACACGCAGCGCTGAACGTCCCGCGCGAGCAGGTCGTAGAGCGCGCCACGCGCCTCCCGATCCCCCGCGCGGGCCCGCTCGACCAGTTCGGCCTGCCCCTCCGCCACGCTCACCGCCGTCGCCGTCGCCTCGCCCACACCTGCAGTTGCGGGAGGCCCCCCTGAAGGGAAAGCGATTCCGGAGGCATTTGCAAGTCGAGCGCTGGCAGCGGCTTGCGCGTGACCTAGAGGTCCTCCTCGTCGTCGAGCTCGTCCTCGAGGGGCTCGTCTTCGTCCTCGTCGAGGTCAGCCGACTCGTCCTCGTCGTCCGAGGTGGTCAGGCTGTCCCAGATCCGCGCCCCGAGCCCCTTCTTGGCGCCCTTGGGCGGCGCGTAGACCAGGTAGCGCAGGGAGTCCTCGTCTCCCATCTCGAGCCCGAGCTCCCACAGCGCATCGAAGCCCTCGTCGGCCTGCTCGCTCAGCCCGAGCTGCTCGCGGAAGAGGCGGCAGGGCTCCTCCGCGTCGACGAAGCGTGAGCTGCCCACGTCGTGGTCCGCCAGGCGCTCGATGCGAGCGTCCTTCAGCACACTCGCCAGCTCGCCCAGGTCCCCCTCGACGCCGAGCGCGCTCAGCTTCTCGGCCTGGCCGCGGGTGCGCTCCAGCTCCTCGTCGCTCGCGTCTGCCTCGCCGTAGCCCTTCTCGGCGTCGGGGCAGGAGTGATAAGCGTCCAGCAGGTCCCCGCCCGGCCCGTAGGCTTCGTAGGCGAAGGCGAAGGCGTCGTCGATCAGGCGCAGCGTGACGAGCGGCGCCTTGGCGGCCAGGGCCAGGTCGCTCGCGATCCGCTGAGCGAGAGCCGGCCGCTCGGGCAGGACCGCGGTCCAGGGTCCGCTGCTGGGCAGGACCAGCAAGCGGACGCCGCCCTGGGGCGGCTCGGGGTCGTCTCGCGCGGAGGGGCGCGGCTCGAGCCCCTCGGCGCCGAACACCGCGCCGAGCGCGTCGATCAGGGCGACGCGGTCGCGGCTACGGACGTGGATCGCTGCGCTGGTGACCTCTCCCACGGGGCTCCTCTCGGCCGAGGCCCGATCTTCTCGTGCCGAGGAGAGTCCGCAACCCGTGCGCGGTCCGCGCTACTCGTCCCCCTCTTCGGCGAGGTCCGCCTCGAGGTCGCCCAGGTCGATCTGCTCCATCTCGATCGCGCGGTAGGCCTCGAGGCCCATCAGGTTCTCTGCCTTCTGCTGGAACTCCTTGACGCAGGCCAAGCTCGCCAGCTCGGGCGGGAGGCGCTTGCCTTCGATCCGCGCCACCCAGCGCTTGATCTCGGGCGAGGTCGGGCCGGCCGCGAGGGCCTCCTTCAAGCGACGCGTGAGCGCGCGCTTGCGCCTGAACTCGGTCAGCTTGGCCTTGACCTGCCCGTGGGCCTCGGTGCCCTCGAGCCACTCGGGCCAGCGCTTGCGCAGGTTGCTCAAGAGCGCGACGGCCTCGTCGAACTTGCCCACGTCGGCGAGGTCCCAGGCCCGACTCAAGGGATCCTCGGCCGCGTCGGCGGCTCGCTCCTCCTTGGCCTCGTTGGTGAGCGGGGCCTTGGGCTTGGCGAAGAGCTTGGCGAGGGGGTCACCCTGCGGAGCGGGCGCCTTGCTCGAGCTCGGCCGGGGCGCCGGGCCGGCGGGGCTGGGGTCCGCGCTCGCGGAGGGAGCGGGCGAAGCGCTCTCGCGCGGGGTCGGGCTGGCGGCCACGTCCCCCTCGCCTCCGCCGCCGCCCCCGCCCAGGAAGGTGAAGGCCAGCCCGCCCACGAGGAGCAGACCGACCGCGCCCAGGCCGACGTAGAGCCCCGTCTTGCTCTGCTTGGTCGCAGGCGCGCGTCGCTCGCTGATGCTGCGCCGCGGCCCCGCCGGCGCCTTCTTGCTCTTGCTCTTGGCGGGAGCGGCCTGAGGCGGGGGCGCTTCCACCGGGGGGAGCGGAGAAGGCGACGCGGGCGCAGGGCTCAGTCCAGGGTTCGGCGGGGTGAGCAGGGTCTCACCGTTGGCATCGAAGCCGCCCGGGGCCGGCGCGAGGGCGGGCCCGGGGCCCCCGAACCCGCCCGCCGGCGGCCCCGGCGGAGGGCCGAAGGAGCCGGGAGCGGGCGGGGGACCGAAGCTCCCCGTCCCAGGCGCGTTGAACGAGCCCGAGCCCACCCCAGGAGGCGGGCCGAAGCTCCCCGTCCCCGGCGCGTTGAACGAGCCCGAGCCCACCCCAGGAGGCGGGCCGAAGCTCCCGGTCCCGGGCGCGTTGAACGAGCCCGACCCCACCCCAGGAGGCGGGCCGAAGCTCCCCGTCCCCGGCGCGCTGAACGAGCCCGACCCGACTCCAGGAGGCGGGCCGAAGCTCCCCGTCCCGGGCGCGTTGAACGAGCCCGACCCCACCCCCGGAGGCGGGCCGAAGCTCCCCGTCCCGGGCGCGTTGAACGAGCCCGACCCCCCCGGAGGCGGGCCGAAGCTCCCCGTCCCGGGCGCGTTGAACGAGCCCGCCCCCCCCGGAGGGGGGCCGAAGCTCCCCGTCCCGGGCGGCGGGCCGAAGCTGCCAGAGCCGAGCCCCGGCGGCGGGCCGAATCCGCCCGGCGGCGGCCCGAACTCGCCGGGGCTCGGCGGGGGGCCGAAGTCGTCCTGGGGCGGCGGCGCGGGCGGCGGCCCGAACTCGTCGGGCGCGGGCGGCGGCCCGAAGGGGTCGGGCCCCAGCGACCCCGGCGCGGGCGGCGGAGGCCCGGGCGGCGTGAAGGTGGCGCTGCCGCCGAAGGCAGCGCTGTGCGGGCTGCCGAACACGCCGCTCCCCGCGAAGCTGCCCGGCGGGCCGACCGACTGGAGCGCGCTCTGCAGGTCGGCGCCCATCAGGGTCGGCGTCCCGTCCTCCGTGGGCGGCCGGCCGAAGCCGAGCACGTCGGCCGGGTTGGGAGCGCGCTGGTTCTTGAAGTCGCCCGTCGGGTCGAAGGCGCCGCCCGGTGCCTGAGGCGGAGCGCCGGGGTCTGGGCCCAGCTCGCGCCACAGCGCCGACGCCGCGCCGCGATCGATCGCCTGCAGGTCCACGAGGACTGCCAGCACGTCGACCTGCTCGCCGCGCTGCCGGCGCTGCACGGTCAGCTCTCCGCAGCGACGCACCATGTCGGCTGAAGCCAGCCCCCGCTGCAGGACGAGCCGCGCCGCCGCGCGATCACGATCGGTCAGCACGGCCAGCCCCCCACCGCGTCGGGACACGCAGGTCCCTTCGCGTGCTCCAGGCAGCGCGGCGCGCGACGCGAGAGGTGAGGTGGGCAGACGTTCAAGATCACTCCGGCGAACCCGCCCCGAGCATAGCGCTCCGCGAGCATAGCGCTCCCCCCTCTCGACCCGGCCGTGCCAAACTGCTCACGGTGACGAGTCCCTACGACCAAGAGGGCGCGTCCGCGCGCCTGCGCTGGGGGCGCCGCGGGGCGCGCGCGGCCTTGGCCGCCGGCGACGTCCTGGTCGTGGTCGACGTGCTCAGCTTCTCGACCGCGACCGCGCTCGCGCTGGCCGCGGGCGCCGAGGTCATTCCCGCAGCGCCCGGCCCGGGCGCGGCCGCCCGGGCTGCCGAGCTGGGCGCGATCCTGGCGAGCAAGCGAAGTCAGGAGGGCCCCAGCCTCTCCCCCGCCTCCCTGCGCGAGCTCGCCCCCGGGACCCGCCTCGTCCTGCCTTCCCCCAACGGGTCCTTCTGCAGCGAGCTCGCGGGCGAGCGAATCCCCCTGCTCACGGGCGCCCTCGTCAACGCGAGCGCCGCAGCGCGCGCAGCGCGGGCTGCAGCAGAGGAAGAGGGGCTCGCCGTGAGCGTGCTCGCCTGCGGCGAGCGCTGGGCGACCCCCGACCCCGACGACGGCGGCCTGCGAGTCGCGCTCGAGGACGCCCTCGGCGCGGGCGCCGTGCTCGACGCGCTCGGTCTGCCCTGCTCGCCCGAGGCCGAGCACGCTCGCCTGGCCTTCGCCGCCGCTCGCGACGCGGACCGCATCGCCGAGCTCGTGCGCTCGAGCGGCAGCGGGCGCGAGCTGATCGAGCGCGGCTTCGCGCTCGACGTCGAGCTCGCCTGCCAGCTCGACTCGCTCACACTGGCGCCGAGGCTCGAGGCGGGCCGCTTCCGACCGGCTCCGCAGGGGCCCGCGTGAGCCTGGGAGTCCGCCTCCTCAACGGCGCCTACCGCCTGCATCTCGCCCCCGCCTGGCGGCGCTTCCAGCGAGCGGCCCATGACCCGATCCGCGCGCAGCAAGCCCGGCTGGAGGCCCTGCTCCAGCTCAGCCGCGACACGGCCTTCGCGCGCGAACACGGCCTGAGCCAGGTCCGCACCCTGGACCAGTGGCAAGACGCGGTCCCGATCCGCGGCTACGACGAGCTGGCCCCCTGGATCGAGCGCGTCGTCGCCGGCGAAGAGGCCGTCTTGACCCGTGAGGTGCCCCGGATCTTCGAGCGCAGCTCGGGCTCGACCCAGGCCAGCAAGCTGATCCCCTACACCCCCTCCTTCCTGAGCGAGTTCGGCCGGGCGACCGGCCCCTGGCTCTACGACCTGCTCAGCCGCCGCCCCGCGCTGCGCCGCGGGAGCAGCTACTGGTCGATCTCGCCCGCGGGGCCGCGCGACGAGCGGACCCCGGCCGGGATCCCCATCGGCTTCGGCGACGACACCGAGTATTTCCCCCGGCCCGTGCGGCGCCTGCTGCGGCAGCTGCTCCCCGTCCCCGCCGAGGTCGCGCGCGCGGCCGCGATCGAAGACTGCCGCTACGCCAGCCTGCGCTACCTGCTCGCGGACGCCTCGCTGAGCTTCGTCTCGGTGTGGAGCCCGAGCTTCCTCACGCTCCTGCTCGAGTTCGCCCGCGCCCACACCGAGGACCTGGCCCGCGACCTCGAGCGCGGCGAGCTGAACCTCCCCAGCGGCGCCCGCCTCGACCTGCCCTCGCCCCCCCCGGCCCGCGCCCAGGCCGCCGCCCTGCGCGAGGCCTTCCCTCGCGGTGGCCCGCTCCGCCTGGAGCGGGTGTGGCCCCAGCTCTGCCTCGTCAGCTGCTGGGCCGACGCCGCCGCGGCGCGCCAGGTCCCCGCCCTGCGCGCGCTCCTCCCGGAGGGCGTCGAGCTGCAGCCCAAGGGCCTGCTCGCGACCGAAGGCGTGATCTCCTTCCCCCTCCTGGACCACCCAGGCGCCGTGCTCGCCCTCGACGCTCACCTGCTCGAGCTCCAGCCCAGCGACGACCCCGAAGCGCGCCCCCTGGCTCCGCACCAGGTCCGCGCTGGCGAGCGCTACGCGCCGATCCTCTCCACGGCGGGCGGCCTCTTCCGCTACCGGCTCGGCGACGAGGTCGAGGTGCTCGGCCGCTACGCGCGCGCCCCCCTGGTGCGCTTCGTCGGCCGCAGCGACGGCGTGAGCGACCTGGCGGGAGAGAAGCTCTCGCCGGGGCGCCTCGACGAGGCCATCGCGCGCTGCCTGCAGGGACCTGCCCCCGCCTTGGCCTTCCTGGCGCCGCGCCCCGACCGCCCCGGCTACCGGCTCTACGTCGAGCTGCCCGAGGCCGAGGCCGCCGCCCTCGCCGCGCGCCTCGAGCTCGAGCTGCGGGAGGGACACCACTACGCGCTCTGCCGCCGCCTCGAGCAGCTCGCCCCGCTGGAAGCCCGCAGCGTGCGCGAAGGCTGGCGGCGCTACGAGCAGGCGCTGATCGCGCGCGGCGTCAAGGCAGGGGACGTCAAGCCGAGCTCGCTCCGCCGCGAGAGCTGGTGGGACGAGGTCTTCCCCTGATCAGCTGATCAGCGAGACCAAGGCCGCGATCAGGCCCACGATCACCAGCACCGTGGCCACCAGGGCGGCGACCAGCTTGCCTCGTCCGGCGCTGGCCGGCTCGCTGCCCGACCCCGGGCGCTTGCCCTTGCTGCCCTTCCCCCCGCGCGAGCGGCGCACGATCGCCGACCCCGAGGTCAGCTCGAGGGGCGGCCAGGGCCCGATCCGCGCGTCGGCCTCGGGCTCCAGGCCGCGCTCGAGCCGGGCCAGGTCGTCGAGCAGCTCGTCCATGTCGGCGTAGCGCTCGTCGCGGTCCTTGGCGAGCATCTTGCCGAGGACGGCCCGCACCCCCGGCTGGATCTCGGGCAGGTGCAGCTCGGGCGGCTTGAGCTTGTCGTGCGCCTTGGCCGAGAGGATGTCGAGGGCCGAGAAGCCGCGGAAGGGCTGCACTCCCGTCAGCAGGTAGTAGAAGGTCACGCCCAGCGAGTAGAGGTCGACCCGCCCGTCGATCTGCTTGACCCGGCCGATCTCGGGCGCCATGTAGAGCGGCGTCCCGATCATGGCGCCGTCCGCGGTCAGCTTGAGCTCCGAGTTGAGGTCCTTGGCAAGGCCGAAGTCGGTGACCTTCACCACGCCGCCGCTCGTGACCAGGATGTTCTCGGCCTTCACATCGCGGTGGATCACCCCCGCCTGGTGGGCCGCCCGCAGGCCCTTGGCGATCTGGCTGACGACGTCGAGGGCCTCCGGCACGCTGTGCTTGCCCTTCGCCAGGATCCGCTCCTCGAGGTTCTGGCCCTCGATGTACTGCATCACGATGAAGTTCAGCCCGCGCTCGGTCGTGCCCACGTCCTTGATCGCGACCACGTTCGAGTGCTCGAGCCGGGCCGACGCGCGCGCCTCGCGGAAGAAGCGCTCGACCGTGCGCGGGTTGCTGGCCGCCTCGGGCGGGAGCAGCTTGACCACGACGTCGATGTGGAGGGCCTCGTGGCTGGCCAGATAGACCGCGCCCATGGCGCCGGCGCCGATCTTGGCCTTGAGCGTGCACCCGCCGATCACGCTCCCCAGCAGGGGGTCGTGGTCGGGCGAGGGGTCGCCCGCTCCCGGCAGGTCGAGGCGGGTCGTCTGGCGCGCAGAGGACGAGGCGGCGGGGGCAGCGAACTCCGCCAACCCCCCAGTCGACGCATATCCATGCCCCCCCGCCGCCACCCCTCCGTCGAAGGTGCTCATGGGCGCCGCGCTCGCGCTGGTCGCCTGGCTCTGAATCGTCTGGATCCGCTCCTGGTAGGCCAGGATCTCCTCGACCTGCTCCCGCGTCAGGATCCGCTTCTCGAGCAGGATCTCGCCCAGGTGCAGGTGCGGGGCCTGCGTCTGCTGGTAGTGCAGCGCCCGGTTGAGCAGGTCCCGGCTGATCAGGCGCCAGTTGAGCGCGACCTTGCCGAAGAGCAGCGCGGCGCGCGCCTGGTCGGCCTCGCTCGGGACCGCGGCCCCCAGCCGCTGGCGCGGCTTGCGCCAGCGCGGCGCCTGGACCGGCGTCGGGATCCGCGGCGCGGCCGCGTCGGCCGCGTCCTTGGCGATCGCGGCCTCGATCGCGCTCCAGGCCTCGGGCGGAGGAGGCGCGCTGCCGGCGCCGACGCGGTCGAAGAGCGTTCGCATTTGCTGAGCCTCCTGCTCGAGGTGTGGGTGCTGGGCGAGGTAGGCCTGGACCTGGCTGCGCTCCTCCGGCGGGAGCACGTCGCTGACGTAGGCGGCCAGGAGCTCACGGACGCGCGCGTCGTTCATGACGCACCTCCCGGGAGCAAGCCGCGCTCGCGCAGGCGACGCACCAAGGTCTCGACCGCTGCGCGCATCCGGTATTGGGCCGTGCGCTCGGAGCAGCCGATCGTGCTCGCGATCTCGCGGTAGGTCAGCCCCTCGACCTGCTTGAGCACGAACACGGCGCGCTCACCCGGCGGCAGCGAGGCCACCGCCTCGCTCAGCAGCTGATCCTGCTCGTTGAGCAGCGCGGCCTGAAAGGGGCCCTCGTGATTCGCGGGCTCCCGCTCGAGGGGGCTCGCTTGCCGCACGCCCTCGCGGCGCAGGGCGTCGAGGCCGACGTTGCGCGCCACACCCAAGACCCAGGAGCGAAAGCTCCGCTCCTGGTCGTAGCGGTCCAGGTTGCGATACACGCGCAAGAAGGTCTCCTGCAGGCAGTCGCGGGCCCGCGCCTCGTCGTCGAGGAGCAAGCGGAGGTAGTGGAATGCAGGACCGCTGTGCCGATCGTAGAGCGCGCGAAAGGACTCCTGCAGCTCGGCCCGATTGGTCCGGCAGCGCGTCACGAGCTCTTGATCGGGTAGGTCCTGGGTCACCGAACACGTCGCGCGCCGTTAGCGCGCCCCCTTCCTCGGTCTTGGTTCGCGTGACCCCCGCAGACACCGCAAGGGAATCTGAGCGGGGGCCACAAGTCCAGCGTACACGGGGCGGGCGACCGAGGTTAGGGCGACTGGTAGACCTCCAGGACCTGGGCTTCCTGGGCTCCGGGGAACTCGAGCTTGTCGAGCAGGCGCTCCACGACCTGGACGGGGACCGGCCGCTTCCGAGCCGCGTTGCGGGCCCGTAGCTCGCTCAGGCTGGGCGGCTCGACCCACACCAGCCGGACCCGAAACGAGTAGTCGGTGCAGAGCCCGATGACCTGCCGACGCAGGCTGCGGGTGAGGTTGGTGCCGTCCCACACGAAGGGCTGGCCCGCGCGGAGGTAGACCCGGGCCTGCTCCCGAGCGGCCGCGACGACCTTGCCCTGGTTCTTGCTGGGGTCGACCCCCAACTCCGCGCGCAAGGCGTCCAGCGCGATCACGGGCCAGTCGCCGGCGTGCTCGCGCGCCCAGCTGCTCTTGCCCGCCGCCGGCAGCCCGCAGAGCACGACCGCCTCCCCGCGCGAGTCGTCGTAGCCGGGCGCCAGCCGGCTGCGCTCGGTCGATCGGAAATAGAGGAAGCGGGCCTGCTGCGAAGGGAAGGCGTAGGGCGCGTCCAGACAGCCCAGCTCCTCGGCCCAAGCCACGAAGAGCTCGATCCGCTCGAGGATCTGCGCTTGATCCGCGCAGATCCGGCCGCGCGCGTCGGCCTCGGCCAGGATCGCCAGCCACGAGAGCGGGGCGCCGAGGGAGGCCCGGAGCAGGTCGCGCTCGCCCCGCTCCCGCTCGATCGCGACGAAGGGCAGCAGGTGGTGCTCGACGAGGGCGGAGATCCGCTCGCGAGCCTGCCAGTCGGCGCCCAGCTCCCAGAGGATCCGCCGCGCCCGGCGCGCGCCCTTCTTGGCGTGCCCCTTGGAGGACACGTGGCCATCGGGCAGGACCTCGGTCACGTCGGGCTTGGCCACGTCGTGGAGCAGGGCCGCCGCGAAGAGCTCCGCCCGCGCGGCGGGCTCGAGCGCTCGCCACGCGGGCAGCTCGGCCAGGGCCGCGATCACCATTCGCGTGTGGCGACCGACGTCCCCCTCGGCGTGGAACACGGCGTCCTGCGGGCACTCGTCGAGGCGCGCCAGCCAGGGGTAGCGCTCCCAGAGGGCAGCTGGATCGGGGCTCCAGGCTGGGGGCTGCGGCACGGGCTCGAGCAGAGCGCTCACGAGAAGAGCTCCACGTCCGGGGCCAGCTCGTTGGGCAGGATCGGCCGATCCGCCCAGTGGCTCCCCGAGTCCAGCACGGCGGTCAGGAAGCTCTTGCGGACGAACTTGTAGCGCCCACGCACCACGCCCTCTTCCTCCCACTTGAGGTAGAGCCCCTCGGCGAGGTCGCTCCCGTCGGTCTCGTGGACGACCCGCTCGACGTCGAGCCCCCGCTCGCTGGCCGCTCCCCGCAATCGCTCGCGCCACCCCTGCGACTTGTAGAGCGAGGGTGCGATCCGGGCGCGCAGCTCCTCGGCCGAGGCCGCCGGGGCGGTCGCGAGCACCGGGACCGCGACCAGCGGCAGCCCCTCGAGCAGCGCCCGCCGAGCCGGAGTCGAGAGGAAGACCTCACGCTCCCGGTCGTAGACGTCGAACTCGTGGAAGTAGTGAGGCAAGCGGTCGTAGAAGATCGTGTGCTTGGCGTAGAGCCACTCGCCGTAGACGACGTAGCGCGCCCCGAGGACGCCGCGCAGCTCGTGCGCTCGCGCCGCTGCCCAGGTCTTGAGCAGGTCGAACTGACGCTCACTGCGCCCGCCGCGGAGGAAGTGTCCGCGGCTCTGGAGCATGAGCTCGCCCTGGCGATCGAAGCCGATCGCTGCGTTGGCGCCGTCGAGCTTCTCCTCGATCACGAGGGGGCGACCCTCCAGCTCGTCGAGGGACACGGCCGCGAGGTCGTGGTCACCCGGCTGCAGGCGAGAGCCTTGGAGGTGCTGGGTGCGCGGATACTTGATCAGCCGGGTCACAGGAGCACCACCGCGACCCGGTGATTGAGCACGTGTTCGACGTCGACTCGCCGCGCCCCAGCGCTCAGGAAGAGCTGCTCGAGGTCGCCCGGTGAGAAGAGGTGCAAGTGCTCGGGGTTGTCGTCGGGCTTGCTGGGGACCGACGCGATCACGAAGCGCCGCGCGACCCGGACCAGCTCGCGCGCGGCCGCGGCGGGGTCGGGGAGGTGCTCGAGGACCTCGAGGGCCGTCGCGCCCTCGACCGCGCCCCGCTCCAGCGGAGTCCGGGCCACGTCGCCGTGCAGCACCCGCAGGCGCCCGACCCCGCCCCGGGACACGGCGGCGAGCTGGGCCGCACGCACCCGACTGCGCTCCAGACTCGTCACGGACAGGTCGGCGCGATCCTCCAGCAAGGGCCACAAGAAGGTCCCCCGTCCGCTGCCCACGTCGAGCAGGTCCTGGGGCCAGAGCCCGCGCAGCACGCCCAGCACCCGCGCCACCCGAGGCAGCTCACCTCGCTTGAAGCGATGGAGGCGCAGGCCCGCGCCGCGTCCCGCTGCCAGGGTCTCTTGCACCGGGAGCGCGTCAGCCAGACCCAGCGCGCCGCGCACGTAGGCGGTCGCGGCTTCGACGAAGTAGCGATCGGGGTCCGGGGAAGTCATCGGGAGCAGGCCTCGGGCCCACTTACCCGCCGATTCGCCGCGAGTGTCAGGACACCGCGCAGAGCACGACCGCCAGGTTGTCACGCCCGCCGCCTTGGCCAGGGTCCGTCGCGCGCTCGACCAGGGCCTCGACCCGCTGCGCGAGGCTACCTTCGGGCCGAATCAGCGCCTCGACGCCCGCCAGGTCCAACCCCGAGACGTTCTCTTCCAGTCCGTCGCTGGCGAGCAAGAGCAGATCGCCTGCCGAGAGCTTGGCCTTCCCCTGGGTCCACGCGATCCCCGCCGGGGTCTCGGCCAGGGACACGTTGCCGAGGAAGAAGGGCGTCAGGGTGTTGAGGAGCTCGCAGCCGCCGCCGGGCGGGAGCCGCAGCAGGAGGCTGTCGCCCGCGCTGATCCAGTGCAGGTTGCGGCCCTCGAGGTGCGCCAGGACGAGGGTCGTCTCGCTCTTGTCCTCGGGAGCGCGGATCGCGGAGTAGGCGGCCTCGAGCTTGAGCAGCGCGCGGTAGAGCCGCGTCGCGATCGTGGGTCCGCTGACCCCAGCCCAGGCCTGGGCCAAGGGTTCGGTGTAGCCGACGCTCGAGCTCCCGCCCCAGTGCGCGTCGGCGACGGCGAGCAAGACTCCGCCCTCGTCGGTCTGGACCATCGCGAGGGAGTCCTCGCAGGCCCACTCCTTGAGGTTGAGCGACTTCCCCCGGCCCGTGTGCAGCGCCGCGGCGGCCTGCTCGCCCAGGACACCGGTCACGCCGGTCCCCTTCTCGGGAAGTTGCGATCCAACCAATGCGACGTGTTCCACGTCGCGAATCGTAGCCGCCCCGCCCGGGCTAGGGGAGGGCTTGCTCCCCAGAAGGCCGACTCTGCTCTCGAGGGACTCGGCCCCTGAGTCTCCGGACACAGTTCGGGCGCCAGCTGCCCGGGGGATGGAGTCCATCGCTCGGGGAGAGGCGCCCGACTGCTTGGGTCTGGTTGTTGGACTAGCCGACGACGAGCTCGTCACGCCGGCGGGCGAGGCGGGCGCGCAAGTTGTTGATGATCCGTCCGTGGAGCTGGCAGACGCGGCTCTCGCTGAGGTTCAGCGTGAGGCCGATCTCCTTCATCGTGAGCTCCTCGAAGTAATAGAGGATCAGGATCAGGCGCTCGCGGAGGTTCAGCTCCTTGGTCAGCACCTCCATCACGTCCTGGCGCTGGACGTCGATGGTCGGGTCGTGGCTGTTGGGGTCCTCGAGCAGGTCGCCGCGGGGCGAGCCCTCCTGGTTGTCGTTCGCCGAGTCGGAGAGGTAGCAGACGGTCGTGGCGCTGGCGTCGCGCATCAGCTTGTCGAGCTCCTTGATCGACATGCCCATCATGGACGCCAGCTCGAGGTCGGTCGCGGGGCGGCCGAGCTTGGCCTCCGCCTCGTGGATCATCTTCTCCAGCTGGCTGGCCTTGGTGCGCACCAGACGGGGCACCCAGTCCTGCGCCCGCAGATCGTCGAGGATCGCGCCGCGCACCCGCCAGCTAGCGTAAGTCTTGAACTTGACGCCGCGGCCCAGGTCGAAGCTCTTGATCGCGTCGATCAGGCCGAACAGGCCCGTGCTCATCAGGTCGTCGAGGTCGACGCTCTGGGGCAGGCTGGCGGCCAGGCGCTCAGCCGTGTAGCGCACGATCGGCAGGTAGTGCTCGACCAGCTCGTTGCGGTTGCTGTCGCTCGGATCCTCCTGATAGGCGTCCCAAAGCTCACGCGGATCGTTCTTCTCCGATCCATAGCGCCGCTTCGTCATGTAGACCCTGCTGCTGCTGTATCGCCTCCTAGCCATGTCCTTACCCCCTCGTTCCTTCGTCTGCTTCGTCTGCTCGTCTGCGCCGCTTCCATTGGCGATCGAGGAGTACGGCAATCTCCTCGAGTCGCTTTCCTTGCCGCTTCAAGCGCTCGATTCGGTCGAGGCGCTCGAAGGCTTCGTCGTCGTAGAGCCGGTGACCGGAGGGGGTGCGGTCGGCCTCATGGATCAGGCCCATGAGGCAGTAGTTGTGGATCGTCTGACGGGTCAGCCCGCTGTGACGAACCAGATCACCCACCTTCCAAAGTCGTTCCGGCTTAGGCACTGAGGCGAGATCCAAACGAACCGGTCCTGACACGACGCGTTAGAGACATCCTGCTGCGTCCCTGTGTTTTGTCCCTCTTACGTCTCTAACGTCGAAAGTATCATGGACGAAATCGTCCAAGGCCTCTTTGACGAAAACGTCAATGAGCACATTGGCGATCGGTGTCCTTCTCTCCCCTTCAGCGCTTGCAGGATATGATTGCTACAGAAGGACTTCAAGCAGCTCTTGGTTTTTTCCATTCCGCTCCTCGCGCCCCTAAGAAGTGCGGCTCACAGCCCGATCCAGGCCTTCGTCTCAGCAATTTCTCCACTCAAGTCGGGTGAGACCGACGGCAGCCTGCAAAGCGGACTTGCGAGTCGATTCTCCCCAAATAGCTAACAATGAAGGATTTGTACGGACCGTGAAGCGACCACCAGGTTGGGGATGATCACTATGCGATGGGTCCGACAGCCAAACCATCCCATTGAGAGCAATGGACTTGGGTCGTGAAACCCACTCAAGACCCCGCCGAATGGGCGCTTAGCGAGGGCGAAACGTTGGTTCGGGGTAGATGGGTTTCACCCGAGCACGAGGGCGGCAGGGTTTAGCGAGCCATCTCGCAGGCGATCGCCTTGACGCTGAGACGGGAGCCTGTTCTCAACCACCGCCGATCTTGTTGACCTGGTTCATGAGGTTGCTCCAGAAGGAGATGACCTGATAGGCCACGAAGAGGGCCGCGATCCCGAAGGCGATGCCCCCGATCGCCTTGACCAGGAGGCTGCGCGCGGTCTGCACCTCTTCCTCGAGCCGAGCGTTCGCCTTGCCCAGCATGTCGTCGAGCTGGCCCGTCGAGCTGCCCGTAGCGATCAGCTCGATCACGTAGTCGGGGAGGTCGTCCTCGAGGGCGACCGCCTCTCCGAGGCTCTCTCCGTCCGCGAGGCGGTGCGCGACCCGCTCGAAGAGGTCTCCGACCACCACGTTGGGAGTCACCTCGCGCGCGCTGGCGAGGGACTCGAGGACGGGGACTCCGTTCGCGTAGAGCAGCTCGAGGGCGCGCAGCCCGTCGGCGAGGCTGGAGCGACGCTCGATCAGCGCGACCACGGGAACGCGCAGCAGAAAGTTGTCCAGCGCGCGGGGGGCGCGCTGCTTGCCCTGGTGGTAGGCGACGTAGAGCCCGAACACCACCCCGTAGCCGACGGCGAGCGGGATCAAGGTCGCTTGCAGGAAGGCAGAGGTCCCGGAGCTGACGAGGAGCGGAATGCTCGGGAACAAGATCGCGAGGTGGAGCAGGAACACGGGGTAGGCGAGCTTCCCCACGAAGGCGGCCTTGGTCGCTGCGCGCTGCGTGTAGCGCTCGGCGAGGTTGGCGAGGACCTGCGGCAGCGAGCCCGCCTTGGCGCCGGCCGCGATCACCTTGACCTCGAGCGGCGAGATCGCCTCCGACTGCTCGAAGGCCTCCTCGACCGGGTCCCCGGCCAGGAGCGGACCGCGCACGTCGGCGAGCATCAGCGCGCCGTAGCCGCCCTTCTCGACGAGGCGATCGACCGCCTTGCCGAGGCTGAGGCCCATCTTCTGGGTCGCAGCCAGTTGGGTGTAGACGGCCGCGCGGGCCTTGTCCTTGCTGCCAATCATGCGCTGACTCTACCCACCCTTGACCCCAGGCGGGGCGGGCGCCAACCTTGGCGCCCTCAGGAGGCCCTCATGTCCATGCAGCTCCCCTTGGCCCAGCTCGCGATGCTCCTTGGCGCCAAGCTCACCGACCCGAGCAAGGGCGAAGTCCTCGTCGGCAACGTCGCGAGCCTGGACGCGGCCAAGGAAGGCGACCTGGCCTTCTTGTGGGACGAGAAGTTCGCTCCCGACGCCGAGACCTCGCAGGCCAGCGCGATCGTGTGCAAGGACGCGATCGAGGGCCAGACCTGCCTGCTGGTCGCCGACCCCCAGCAAGCGATGCTCGCGCTCCTCCGCCAGGTCCACGGAATGCGCTTCCCCACGCCCCGGCCCGGCGTGCACCCCCAGGCCTTCGTCGACGACACCGCCGAGCTGGGCGCCGACGTCTCGGTCGGCCCCAACGCCACCGTCGAGGCCGGCGCCAAGCTTGGGGACGGCTGCCAGGTGCGGGCCAACGCCTACGTGGGGCGCAACGTCGTCCTGGGCGCGGGCAGCGTGGTGCACCCCAACGCGACGATCCTCGACCACTGCCAGGTGGGTGAGCGGAGCGTGGTGTGGAGCGGCGCGGTGATCGGCAAGGACGGGTTCGGCTTCGTCCCCGTCTCGGGAGATCGCCGCGACCTGAGCCAGGGCAGCATCCGGATCCCTCAGATCGGCGGGGTCAAGATCGGCAGCGACGTCGAGATCGGCTCGCTGACCACCGTCGACCGCGGCGCGCTGGAGAACACCGAGATCGCCGACCGCGTGATCGTCGACTCGCAGGTGCACATCGCCCACAACTGCAAGATCGAGGACAACACCGTCGTCGTGGGTCGCGTGGCGCTCGCCGGCGGCGCCAGGATCGGCAAGAACGTCTACTTGCTCCAGGCGAGCGCGGTCGGGCAGGGCCGGACGGTCGCTGACGGCGCGATCGCAGGCTCCGGCGCCCAGATCCTCTACAAGGACGTGGCCGAGGGTGAAGAGGTCCTCGGCTGGCCGGCGCAGCCCGCCATGGCCGAGCGACGTCTGCAGGTGATCCTGACCAAGCTGCCCAAGGCCTGGCCCGAGCTGCGCAAGCGCGTCAAGCAGCTCGAGAAGAAGCTGGCGGCCTTGGGAAAAACCGAGGATTGACCCCGCCGGGGAGGGTGCTATGCTCCTCCCCTCGAACGGGCGATTAGCTCAGTTGGCTAGAGCGCTACGTTGACATCGTAGAGGTCACAGGTTCGAATCCTGTATCGCCCAATCCCTTGAGCCGGCTTTCCTGAGGAGAGCCGGCTCTTCTCGTTCTGCTGCTCTTCTTTCTCGTTCTAGCTTCCCTCGCGCCCTCTCCTTTGGGCCAAGAGCCCAGACACCTGGCTCGCGATCTCGGCGACGGGGAGGTCGTCGAGGCAGACCCGCACGCGATCGGGTCTCCGACAGCGGCGGGCCCGGCAAGGCGCGCACTCGACCTGTCCCGCGTGGACCACGACCTGGGCCCCGCCTGAAAGTCCGCTCGGACCCGTGCGCGCGGGCTCCGCGGCGTGGAAGAGGGCGACCAGCGGCCGGTCGAGCGCGCGCGCCAGATGCAGGGGCCCGGTGTCCCCGCCCAGGATCGCGTCCGCGGCCTGGAGGACACGCGCCGAGTCGACCAGGGAGAGCTCGCCGCAGAGGCTCTCGGGCCGGGCTCGCTCGCAACGCGCGATCGTCTCGCGCGCTAGAGCCGCATCCTGCGTGGCCCCCAGGAGGACGACCCGCAGCTGGGGGTGGTCCTGAGCGCAGCGATCGGCGACCTCGGCCAGGAGGCCTGGTGGCAGCCGATTGGCCGACTTGCCCGCGCCCGGGATCAGCGCCAGGAGCGGCCCCGGGCCCTCCGGGAGCGCTCCCGCGAGCGGCGCGTCGCGCAGTGTTTCCGGGAGCCGCGGCGCAGGCAGCGGCCCTGAGGGCAGAGGCTGGTCCAGCGCCCTCAGGAGCCCGTCGACGAGCTGCCGCGCACGCTCGACCGCGTGGGCCTCGCCCGGCCGCGCGACCTCCAGTCGCTGCCGGTAGAGGAAGCGAGCGCCCTCGGGAGCCCACGCGGGTCCCAGGAGCAGGGGCGCTCCGCTAGCGCGAGCCACGAGCGCGCTCCGCAGGAGGCCCTGGAGGTCGAGCGCCGCGTCGAAGCGTCCGCGCAGGCTCTTTAGCCCATGCAGCGTGCGCGAGAGCGCGCCGCCAGCGCGGAGCGCTTGCTTCCGCTCCAGCACGACCACCTCGTCGAGGCTGGGGTGTCCGCGCAGCACGGGGGCCGCGTGAGGTTCGACGACCCAGGTCAGGCGGGCCTGGGGCAGCGCCCCGCGCAGGCGCTCGAGCGCGGGCAGGGCATGGACCACGTCGCCCAAGGCGCTGAGGCGGACCAGGAGGACGCGCAAGGCGGCGCTCAGCCCCCCACCGGCGCGACGCGCGGCTCGGGGTAGTAGCTGGGGTCTTCGCTCTCGGGGGGCAGCTCGAAGTCGAGGGCGACCTTCTGCTCGAGGACCGTGATGATCCCTTCGCTGATCACGTAGCGGCGGGCCAGGCGGACCTGCAAGTTCCACACCTCGGGCTCGCGACCCGCGCCGGGTCCCTCGAGCGGGACGATCTCCTCGGCGCGAAAGGAGAGCAGGAGGGCGCGCCCCAGGCGACGCGCGCGGAAGAACACGTGGCAGAGGCCGTCTTCCTTGGGCAGCACGATCAAGGCCCCGCTGCGCTCCCCCTTGCGGTTGGCGAAGGCGATCCGATCGGCGCTCGAGGCGCGGACCTCCTCCTCGTCGATTCCAGTCGCCGCGACCCGCAGGTTGATCCCGTCGGCGGGGATCCGCAGCGTCCTCGCCTCGCGGCTGATCAGGAGCAGGCGGAGGTGGTGGATCATCCCGTTGCCCGGGCCGACCTTGAACACCGAGTGGCCGACGTAGATCCCCGACGATGTGCGCAGGTCCACGGCGCGCGCCGGCGAGAGGAGCATCTCCGGTGCGTCGGACTGGCTGTCGACGGGCGCGACCCCGTCGAGGAGCGAGAGCCGCTTGCGCTCGCTCTCGCCCCGCCCCTCGCCGAGCGAACGCAGCGAGACGTAGACCTGCTCCTCCGCCTCGGGCGAGAGGGGGAAGGGAAGCACCAGCTGGCTCTTGCCGTCCGGGCGATCGACCCACACCTCCTTGAGCCCGATCAGCGGCTCGACCGGGGGGCTGCAGCCCCAGAGGCAGAGCGAACACAGGAGGAGCAAGGAGGCGCGCACGACCCCACCCTAGCCAAGCCCGCGCTGTTGTTCCCGGGTCAGGATCGGTTATCTTCCTGCGCAGTTGGCCCCGTCATCTAATCGGTCAGGATACTGGCCTTTCAAGCCAGCGATGCGGGTTCGAGTCCCGTCGGGGTCATCGGGTCGAGTCCGGCCCTCCGCTCAACTCTTCAGAGCACGAGCTCGTCGCTCTGAAGGAGGTCTCTCCCTCCGCTTGGGTCCTCAACAGGGGGTCTCGGCGAGGGAGGGAGAGCTGCGGAGCCGGTGCGGGGAGCGTGCGCGTGTCGACGGAGACTTGGATCCTCAAGGACTTCTTCGTCCAGTTCGGGCGAATGCCCAAGGAAGAGTTCCTCGAGAAGTTCGACGGAGGCTTCCTCCTCGTTCGCTTCCGGGACACCCCTCCCCTCGTGGTGTCGCTCCTGCGGGACCCCAAGTTCCAGCTCCTGATCGGCAGCGACGAGGACTGCGACCTCGACTTCATCGGGGACCCGACCCTCGACCCCGAACACTGCAAGCTCGTCTATCACGAGGGCTTCAAGGGCTGGACCGTCGAGGACCTCGACACCTCCTTCGGAACCCACCTCGACGGCGATCGCCTCAGCGCTGCCCGCCCGACCCTGCTCCGCAACCGGAGCGTGTTCAAGCCGGGCGGCGGCCTGACCGAGCTGCAGTTCTACGAGGCCGAGTCCCTGCAGGCTCGCATCGCGCAGTCGGGGGTCACGCGCAGCCTGAAGCGAAACAAGGCGCCCAAGGACGAGGGCGAGTAGCTACCAGCTCAGCTCGAGCCCGGCGCTGACCACCAGGCGATCGTAGTCCTCCCGAAAGTCCCGGGAGCGCCAGAGGGTCGCGGTCGCGGTCCCGAACACGGCCAGCATCAGGGTCTCGCCCGGCCGAGTTCCCGCCTCCAGGCTCCAGCCCTGCTCCAGGTTCCACAGCCGCTGCCACACGCCTAGCTGGAAGCGCAGCAAGCGGTGGCGCAGCCGGCCGCCGTCTTGGCTCGGGCGCCGGACGAGGAAGTCGCGCCCGATCCCGCGCGCGGCCACGTCGACGCGGGTCGCGTCCTTGACGGGCCACCACTCCAGGCCGAGCGAGAAGGAGGCCTCGCGGTAGGAGCGGTCGTTGCGATAGGTGTCGCGGTTGTAGGTCAGCCCGAGGTCGACCACGACGCGCCCCCAGAACTGCTCCAGCTGGATCTGCTGGGTCCAGCGGAGGTTGAGCTGGTGACGCTCGAGGTCGAGGGTCGGCGCGAAGGTCCCGATCAATCCGTCCCGCTCGCGCGCGCGGAACTGGCGATAGTCGCGGCGTCGGAAGCGGTACTTGAGCTTCAGCCGCGAGCGAGGGCTGCGCGCGACCCGATAGCGAATCGAGAGGTCGAAGCGGAGCTCCTGGTAGTCGAGGGAGTCCACGCCGCGGTTCTCTTCGTAGTCCTTGTAGCGATAGCTGGTGCCGAGCTCGAAGGACAGGTCGCGCATGTGAAACACGCCTTCGTCGAGCCCCTCGGGGTCCCCCGGTCGCAGGATCACGAAGGCGCGCGGCTCCTCGTCGATCGAGCCGAAGCGACCGCGCGGGAGGAGGTCGCCGACGTCGTCGAGGAGGTTGAGCCGGCTGAACTCGAACGCGTTCTGGACGCCGAGCTCGAGCCAATCGGTGGCGACCTGGAAGTATTCGAAGAAGGTCGAGACGTAGTGCTCGTTGGCGCGGTTCTGCTTGCTGTAGACCAGCGACTCACCCGCGACCTCGAGGAAGAGCTCCCCGCCGTTGGGCAGCTTGAGCAGCAGCTCGGCCTCGCCGTGCGCCTGCCCGAACCCGTCGCCTTTCGTGCCGCGCTCCGAGCGGAACACGTTGGTGTCGTAGCCGCCGACGGTCCACAGTTTGCCGCCGTGCTCGACCTCGAGCAGCGACTCGGGCTCTTGGGGCTCGGCCTGCTGCTCGATCCGCTCCGGGAAGAGGCTCGGGTCGAGGTCGTCTTCGACCACGCTCGGCGCCCGCAGCGTGCTCGAGACGACGGGAGCCGGATCGGGCGCCGGCTTACCCGCCGGGAGGCGCTCGCGGTCGACACCACGAGTGGCTCGGTCGACCTCCTGCGCCGACGCCGGGCGAGAGGCGAAGCCCAGGGAGGCCAAGAGAGCGAGCAGGGCCAAGAGAAAGCGCGAGGACACAGAGGAAGGCTAACTCAGGAGGGGAGGGAAGCTCAGGGGGTTAAGGGCATCCTCTGTTTAGATAGTTTTGAATCTGAATCAGGAATTTGAATTTGAATGCTGAATGGCTGTCGCTGATGGCCTGGGCGCCCGGCGGGAGGGTTGGTGGGTGAGAGCGGCGCTGGCGCTGGGAGGGCGCGATTGGCTGCGAGGAGGAGAGGGTCTGCCGCTGAGTTCGGAGGGCTCCTGAACCGCCGGATACCAAGGCGGGTTCGGACGCGGCTCGGGACCCGAGACGAGCCAGAGCAAGAGGCCCGAGACCGACGACCGAGACCGAGACCGACGACCGAGACCGACGACCGACGACCGACGACCGACGACCGACGACCGA